>Ga0123336_10000083_pt1 | contig 91859 bp, 83 predicted proteins | sample SSSSmetaG_FD_96466 | JGI IMG/M metagenome (GOLD analysis project Ga0123336, IMG submission 96466) | Glacier valley bacterial and archeal communities from Borup Fiord, Nunavut, Canada, to study Microbial Dark Matter (Phase II) - ​SSSS metaG | ecosystem: Environmental > Aquatic > Freshwater > Ice...
TAACCAACAGGCCTATGGAAAGGGTCAAAAAGACCTTCCCCAATAGATTACCTGATAGCTGGCGGGCCGCCAGCGGGAGAAAGGCCACTTTTGTGACCACCTCTAGAACGGGCCAAAAAAATGGCCCATTCTTTATCCAAAACCCCAAATAGCTATGTGGCTCGATTGCCACATAGTGATAGGCCAAGAGGCCTATCGAAGTGGTCACCAGGACCCACTTCAAACTAAAAATTCTCACATTTTTCTCCTTTAGAGAGTGAGTAAACGAATCGAATGTTAAACTGCGCTCTAGTGGACGAGGTCGTAAAGACCTTTCACCATGAGCTCAATTACACATTCATAGCATACCAGAAAATAGTCTCATGGTCAATTATTATAGGACTTTTTTGGCTACTCACATGATTGATCTGGAAATTATTAGAGTAGAAAATAAAATCAAATTGTAAATACAGAACTCACACAAAAGCGGCTAGGCATTGGCCTAGCCGCTAATCATTTAGCCAAATTTTATCTTAACTAGCTTTGTTGCCGCCTTTAACACTGGCTCGAATATCAAACTCTCTTGTCTCACCAGTGCTGGTATCAAACGTTTTGACGCCAGTAAATTGGTATAAGTTCAAGAGATGAGTGTTGAGTGCTTCTTCAATCTCTTTTTTGCGTTCAGTGAGCTCAGAGACATTCGCTTTCAACTGATTAATTTCAGGACTAGCATGCAACTGTGACTTTCGCTCTTTGACCTTTTGACTAAGGGCGGTCACTTTATCTTGAGCATCACTCAACGTCTCATCGTTTGTCATTACATTACGCAGACTATCCTTAAATGACTTCAGCTGTTCTTTGAGACGATCGAGCTCTGAAACATTTCGCTCAATCACGTTCTGCAGAGAAGTAAGGGTTTCAGCAACTTTCTGCCGGGTCATCCCGCTAGCAAGTATGTGAGAAGCACCAGCTGGCAGCACCGCTTGATCATTCCCGGCTGGAAGTTCATTTTGATTTGAAGCGGCCAGAGCTTGAGTTGCTAAGTCGTCACTGGAAAGAGGTTTTTGATCTGTCATAGATTTCCTACACTATCGCATTTGAAAGAAAAAAACCAGCCTCTTGAACTGACCCAGATCATAGACCATAATATTTTTACTATGCATGACATTGACATGTTCTTTTTTAAACCTTCACTCCGGGCGAATGGGACTCAACGTAAAACCAAGATCGTGGCTACGATCGGACCTGCTTCTGAATCAGAGGAAATGATTCGTCAATTGATTACAGCGGGAATGGACTTTGCTCGTTTCAATACCAAACATAATGAGCCGACTTGGCACATTGAACGAATTCAACGCGTTCGCAAAGTTGCAGCTGAGATGGGAAAAGTTATTCCAATTTTGCTTGATCTTCAAGGTCCAGAAATTCGAATTACGTTACTTCAAGGCAGCGAGTTTCCGGTTGAACAAGGCGAAGAAGTTCTTTTTACTTCTCAAAGCCAGCATCAAAATCCCAAAGCAGTCTTCATTCCCCAAGAAGTTATCGAAGGTCTCCACAGCGGTGACCTGATCTCAATTGCAGATGGAACTTGCGAGTTCAAAGTCTTAAATCGGCAAGAAACCGAGATGCGGGCTGAAGCTCTCGAAAGTTTTATTGTCAAAACACGCAAGACTCTCAACACCCCCGGCGTAATCTTAAATATGCCGTCACTTCTTGACAAGGATATCTCATTTTTGGAAGCTTTAAAAAATCAAAACATCGAGCTGATCGGCTTGTCATTTGTCCGTGATATGCGTGATATCGCTCAACTCCGGCAGGCGCTCGCGGCACGTTCGATGAACTGTGCCATCTGTTCTAAAATTGAGAATCAACGCGCGATTGATAATCTGGACGAGATCATTCAAGGAAGTGATGTGCTGATGGTTGCACGTGGTGACTTAGGCGTTGAGCTTCCATACTATGAAGTTCCCCGTTGGCAGAAAACAATTATTAAAAAGTGTAAAGCCGTTGGCAAGCCAGTCATTACCGCCACTCATATGTTGCTCTCTATGACGACTGCCGTCCGGCCAACCCGTGCGGAAGTTTCAGACGTGGCCAACTCAGTCTACGATGGAACATCAGCAGTCATGTTATCTGAAGAAACAGCTCAAGGTGCTCACCCAGCTCGGGTGGTGGCAACACAAGAGCAGATTGTCAGTTATTACGAAGAGTTTGTGTTTGGAGTAAAAGCAAGTTAGTCACTTTTTAAGTGAAAGGAAGATATGACAAAAAATAAAGAAAATGGCTCAGGCTTAGGAGTATTCGCTCTGCTGGCAGGAGCAGCTGCTGGGGCTGCGGCACTGTTCTTTTCTAAAAAAGAGAATCGGGATCAGGCGGGGAAAACTTTGGCTAAAGCAGAGAAACAGATTGAACATGTTGGGGCAGAAATTAAGAAAAATCCTCAAGCTTTTGCCAGAAAAGTTGAGAAGCAGGGTGAGCGTTTAGCTCAAAAAGTGGTTAAAGACGTCAGTAAGAAAAGCAGAGCTGTCAAGCAAAAAGCCAACACGACAGCTACTAAGGTTCAAGCTGAGGCAAAAGCAGTTACGCCTACGATAACGAAGAAAAAAGTAGTGGTCCAGAAAAAACTCGCTAAAAAATAGCTCGACTCAGGATATAATACGACCGACTGTGATGTGCCCGTAGCTCAGCTGGATAGAGCGACTGCCTTCTAAGCAGTAGGTCGTGGGTTCGAGTCCCGCCGGGCACACTTTTCCAGCCAATTTTCCTCAAGAACATCTTTCTTGTGTCTAAGAAAAATAGTAATATTGTTTCTATGCCTATAGGTAGTGGTATATCTCGGGAGCATTTCCCTTTTACAGAACACATTTCTAAAATTTTAGACATAGGTCAAGATAGTGAGAACCTTGAACGTGCTGAGCGACTAGTTTATAGAGAAAACCCGATACTTCCAGCTGAAAGAATAGTATTTCTAGAACAAACAGCCCGGATTCATCGTCGATTTATAAAAGAAATTATGGGAGATGATAGCTGGGGAGGTAAGGGCAGAAAAGCAGAGTTAGTGGTATTTACTGGATCAACATATGATATCGCTGCCGAACCTTTGTCAGTTGCTGGATATATTGAGGGTTACGCTGCCGAAGAACTACCTCAAATTGCCTCATGGAACTCTCGTCTTTATTTTGAAAGACATAGTGGTGGTCCGAACTCTCTAGTATATAAGTTTGTTTCTCAGGACACTATTGCTGTGGCGTTAGAAAATGTTAGAAATGCAATGGTTATAGAGATATCTATTCAGACTGCCGATTTGAAAGTTGCAGAAACACTTGCCAATGGTGAAGTATCAACTCATGCCGAAATAATGAAATGTATCGAACAGATTGAGATAACAGATCATCTTTTCGATAAATTGTTTCTTGCACAGTTATTTGATAAAGGGAAAATTAAACTAAATGTTATTCTCCCAGAAAAAAGACAGTTAGTACGTCGTAGTCTTCAGGAAGTAAATGTCGCAGTTCAGGTACTAGATCACTCTACTGGCCAACTGCATGAGATGCGGGTTCGTCTGTTAGAGATGATGAAGGGAATAGACTCAGGTCACTATCCGCTTGGCCAGGATGAAAAAAAACCTGGCATTGACGGAAGAGCTGAAAAAAATTATCGGGTTCCACTTGGACAACCTCGCGTGGACCTAATGAAAGCATTGTATCCAGAGTTTGTGGGTGCTCTTTTTAACGATGATGGAAGTCCGAAAGAAGTCGTATTTTATGACAATGTTTCAATTTCAGGTGAAAAAGTTAATGGATTTCTAGAGTTTTTTCAGGCACTTGGGACGGCCGATACAACCAGAATCTTTCTCATGTACACAAAACCTGGGGCAGTTTCTGATTTCAAGTTTACTTCAACTGCTGTGACCGTCGGGAAAGAAATTACAGAAAATTTTGTGCTCCATGCTGTTGATAACCCGGAAGACTTAGCCATCTTGGATCGTACTCACGATCGAGTGACGAGCTTAGATGCTCCACGATTTAATTCTCGGGAAGATCAAACCACTGAACTTGAAAAACAAAGAAAAGTTTTGTTGGCATATCATGAACAGTTACTTTTACCTGAGGCAGTTATCCCACTTTGGGCAAGAGCTGATCGGCTAAAAGCAGTTGTGACAGGGGGAGCAAGTATCGACAAACTTACTCTCGAATATTTAGATAACCCACCTCTTCCCAGAATCATTACTCAGACCTATAAAGATTATGGACTAGACAGCTATGATGATTTCGAAAAAACATTTGGTTATCAGGCACCAGATGAGAGAGAAAAAAGATACTATCAAGATATTCGTATTTTTTTGGATGAGCTGGATGATACTGTTACCCAACTTCCACCACCGGGACGTCTTCGTGTCATTATTCTCGATACTAGCCTGTCGTTGATTTTACAAAGTTTTTTGCGTCTTGATCGGTATAAAAATTTGAAAGATAAACTTACTGTAGTCGGATTTTCTGAAGTGCTCAAGAATGTGGATGAGAAGGTAGCATTGGAACCTCTGCCGACAACTGCAGTAGGCAACACCTATCATTCTATGCTTTATGGGAGGGGAACAGCTGATTTTGATAAGTTTGAAGCAGCTGGAGTTCATATTGAAAGAATGGTCATACTTGCTGACAATAGACGAGAGTACACTCCGCAGAGAAGGGTTGATGATATTACGAAAAGTGTTACGAACTTAGAAACAGCTGTTAACCGAGCTGACATTATCTGGCAACAGCTGCAGGCAGTATCTGCTCAAGAAATAAGTATTACTCTTGCCGAGAGATATCGAAAAAAAGGTGGTCATATCAGAGGGTCTGATCTGCCAGATCTAAGAGACTTACTTAACGGAGGAGCCGACCAGTTTCAAATGGATGTGCAGGATCTATATACTTTAAAAAACGAACTAGAGAATGGTGAGTTAACCAAAGATCAAGTTATTTCGCAAGTAATAGAGTCAGATAAATATAAAATATATGAAAAAGATATGATCGATCTTGCTAATTGGGGAGTTCAATTATGGGACGCTATTTTGACTGAACTTGAAAGTATTACATTATTAAAAGGAAGAGAAGAGCTGCAGATATGGGAAAATGCTGTCTTAAGATTTAGAGCAATACAGACACAGTTTGGAAAAATCGAGCAACTCGCAGCTATCTTTGATAGTTGTGGCTTATCATTAAGTTATGGTGAAAAATATTCTAGAGTGGGAAAGCCAATAGATTCTACTAGTTTTTTTGATTTTTTTACTGATATGAAATATGCCTTTTATAAGAACGCCCTGAATTATAGTGAGGAATTATCTAGCGCTCTTCATCACCAGTATGCAGAAGACTATTTTGAAGGGAATCAGTTTACACAAGTGGTACTACAAAATTCCTCACCTTCCTCATGGTATTTCGCTCCTCAGATTTATGAAGGTGATCTAAGAACTAGAGAAGGTTTAATTTCCGAAACAATTGAATATAGTCGAAAAATAGAGAGACTGCGCTACCTCACGGAGGTCATTGCTTTTCAACCACTTATTGATGAGGAAGGTAATGTTTCAAGTTGAAGAGATGTGATAAGAACCAACTCTAGCTCGCCCTCAAGCTGAGATGTATAATTCCATAGCGTTTGGTGGCTGTAGCTCAGTTGGTTTAGAGCGCGTCCCTGTGAAGGATGAGGTCGCGGGTTCGAGCCCCGTCAGCCACCCCAAAATTGATTTTCCTTCCACTTACTGATCCTTACCACCTCCTCAGTGAGGGATATAATGCCGTAAATGGCAACTCCTTCATTTCAACAAATCTTCAATAATATTGATAACGACTTGAGGAAGGATGCTGGCTGCTCAAATGAGCTTGATTACATCGAGCAAACTTCATAGGTATTATTTCTCAAATATCTCGAGGACTTTGAGATTGATAAGCAAAAGCGAGCCGAGCTAGTTGGCGAAAAATATCTACAGACCATCTCAAATGAGTATCGTTGGAGCCAGTGGGCGTTTCCCAAGTTAACCGACGGCAAACTTGATAACCAATCCGCCATGGTGGGAGATGACCTGATTACATTTGTAAATTCGAAACTTTTCCCATATTTGAGCAACTTCAAACAAACTGCCTCCTCATCAGACACGATTGAGTACAAGATTGGTGAGATCTTCAGCGAACTCAAGAATAAATTTCAAAGTGGGTATGTGCTGCGAGATGTGATCGATTCGGTTGATCAATTGAGGTTCCGCTCTTCGCAGGATCGCCACGAAATGAGTGCTTTATACGAAGACAAAATTAGTCGAATGGGAAATGCAGGTCGCAATGGTGGCGAGTACTACACGCCGCGTCCGCTAATTCGCGCCATGGTACAGGTGGTTGCACCCAGAATCGGTGAAACTATTTATGACGGGGCCGTTGGTTCAGCTGGATTTTTGGTCGAAGCCTACGACTACTTGAAAGCTCAACCCAACTTGAGTGCTTCTGATATTGAGGTACTGCAAAAGCGAACGTTTTATGGCAAAGAAAAAAAAGTGTTGGCTTACATCATTGGGATGATGAACATGATTTTGCACGGGATTGAGGCACCTAATCTTATCCACACCAACACTTTAGCCGAGAACACGTCAGACATTCAAGACAAAAGCCGGATGGATATTATCTTGGCAAACCCACCATTTGGCGGCAAAGGTGAGCAAAAGCAAGTCCAGCAAAACTTCTCGATTCATACAAGTGAGACGGCCTTTTTGTTTCTCCAACACTTCATTAAAATGCTCAAAGCTGGTGGGCGAGCGGGCATCGTTATCAAAAATACTTTTCTTTCAAATACTGATCATGCTTCGGTGAGTTTGCGAAAATTATTGTTGGAGAGTTGTAACTTACACACAATTCTTGATTTGCCTGGCGGCACTTTCCAGGGAGCAGGTGTCAAAACAGTGATTCTGTTTTTCGAAAAAGGGAAGCCAACCAGTAAAACCTGGTTTTATCAGCTCGACCCAGGCCGTAATCTTGGCAAAACGACCGCGCTCAACGATGATGACCTCAAAGAGTTTGTTCAACTCCAAAACAATTTCGCTGACTCACCCAAAAGCTGGAGTGTAGACATTGCCATGGTTGACCAAGCCACGTTCGATCTGTCAGTGAAAAATCCTAATGTTGTTGAAGATGCCGCTTTACGAAGTCCAAAAGAAATTTTAGATGAAATTGCAAAACTAGATCAAGAAAGTGCCAAAATATTAGCCGAAATTCGGGAGCTGATATGAAAGCTGGGTGGCAGGTAAAAAAGCTGAGAGATGTTTGTAATACATTTGCTGATGGTGACTGGATTGAAAGCAAAAACCAATCAGCTCAAGGAATCCGATTAATTCAAACTGGAAATATCGGAGAAGGAATCTTCAAAGATAGATTAGAAAAAGCACGTTACGTTTCAGAGTCTACCTTTGAGGCTCTTCGTTGTACGGAAATTTTTGAAGGAGATTGCATTGTTTCAAGACTACCTGATCCAGTTGGCAGAAGTTCTGTCCTACCAAGAATTCAAGGTCGAATGATTACAGTAGCTGATTGCACCATAATACGATTCGATCCTAAATATATGGTTCCTAAATTTTTTAATTATTACAGCTTATCAAATGCATATCTAAAGTCTGTTTCGCAGAACACAACAGGTACTACTAGAGTCAGAATTACTAGAACTGGTCTTGGGCAAATTAGTATTCCAATCCCCTCGATTCACGAGCAAAAACGAATCGTCAAAATTCTTGATGAAGCTTTTGCCATGATTGCTACCACGAAAGCGAAAGCAGAAAAGAATTTGCAATCTGTTGAAAGTCTCTTTGACCGCCAGCTTGAGCTAATCTTTAGTCAACCTGGAAGTGATTACACAGAGAGGCAATTTCACGAGGTTTGTGAGATTACTTCAACTCTGATTGATCCTCGTAAAAAAGAGTTTCTCGACTCAATTCACATTGGGGCAGGAAATATTATTTCAAAAACTGGATTACTGGTAGATCTAAGAACATCAAGACAAGAACAGTTGATTTCAGGGAAATTTCTTTTCGATGATTCAATGGTACTTTATAGCAAAATTCGTCCGTATCTAATGAAAGTGTCACGTCCAAATTTTAAGGGTTTGTGTAGTGCAGATATTTATCCACTGAACCCTATTTCTGGCATAATTACTAGAGACTATCTTTTTTATATGTTGTTAAGTAAACCCTTTACAGATTATGCAATAAAAGGTTCGGCGCGGGCGGGAATGCCAAAAGTGAATAGAGATCACTTGTTTAAGTATAAAGCTAAAATGCCGAAAATCGAAAAACAGAAAATTCAAACAGCTTTGCTTGATGAACTTCAAGAAAAAAAACTCGATTTGTCAGCATTCTACACAAAAAAGCTTTCCCTCCTCGACGACCTCAAACAATCCCTTCTTCATCAAGCTTTTGCAGGGCAACTGTAATAGGATTAATTTATGACACTGAATGAATCAGAAACTCGCGCAGACTTGATTGACCCGTTGCTTCAACAGGCTGGTTGGGGCGTTGATCCTGAGACGAAAGTCTTACGAGAATTTCATGTTACCAAGGGTCAAATTAAGTCTGGCAAGGAACATGGGCCGCGGATGATTGCAGACTATATTTTGGTCTATCGCAACCGCAAAGTGGCAGTGATTGAGGCGAAAAGTATTGCCAAAGAAGTGGGTGAGGGAGTAGCACAAGCGAAACTTTATGCCCGAAAACTTGACCTTCCGATGGCCTTTGCCTCCAATGGTCAAGCAATCTACAGCATCAACATGAACACTGGTCATGAGAAGATCGTGACGACTTTTCCAACTCCCCAACACATTGACCATCTTATTTCTGGAGCTCACCAAGAATGGCAAAAGAAATTTGATCAGGTACCATTCGAAACCATTGGAGATTCAAAAATCCTGCGATTCTATCAAGAAATTGCCGTCAATCGGACACTGGCAGCCATTGCCAAAGGCGATAAACGGATTCTGCTCACTCTTGCAACGGGTACCGGCAAAACATTCATTGCCTTTCAACTAGTCTGGAAATTGTTTCATGCTCGCTGGAATACAAAGCTTGATGACACTCGATTGCCTCGCATTTTATTTTTAGCTGATCGAAACATCCTCGCTAATCAGGCTCTAAATAATTTTTCAGCTTTTCCCGAAGATGCACTTCGCCGCATTGATCCGGGTGAGATTCGCAAACAACAAAAAGTCCCTACTAATGCTAGTATTTTCTTTACGATTTTTCAAACTTTCATGAGCGGACCGGATGAAACTCCCTACTTTGGCGAGTATCCTGCTGATTTTTTTGATTTAATTATTGTCGATGAGTGCCATCGCGGCGGAGCAAATGACGAAGGTAATTGGCGACAAATTCTTGAGCATTTTGATCAAGCAGTTCAAATTGGGATGACTGCGACACCCAAGCGCAAAGATAACGTTGACACGTATCGTTACTTCGGCAACCCAATCTACTCATACTCACTCAAAGAAGGCATTCAAGATGGCTTTTTGACACCATTTAGAGTTCGCCGCTTCCAAACAACCCTCGATGAATACGTTTTTACCCCAGATGACAATGTCGTCGAGGGTGACGTTCAAGAAGGCAAAGTGTATGAAGAAGCTGACTTCAATAGGATCATCGAGATTAAACAGCGGGAAGCAAAACGGGTCATGCTGTTTATGAGTGAGATCGATCGTAATCAGAAAACCCTAGTGTTCTGTGCAACCCAGAACCACGCTGCGGCAGTTCGTGACCTCATCAATCAACAAAAATTTGCTGTAGATGGTAAAAGCGATCTCCATTATTGCGTCAGAGTTACAGCAAATGACGGGGCAATCGGTGAACAATTTTTACGAGAGTTTCAAGACAACGAGCGGACAGTTCCCACCATCCTCACCACTTCTCAGAAGCTTTCTACAGGCGTTGACGCACTGAATGTCAGAGCAATCGTGTTACTTCGGCCAGTCAAATCGATGATTGAGTTCAAGCAGATTGTCGGCCGTGGCACTCGGCTCTATGAAGGCAAAGAGTTTTTCACTATTTACGATTTCGTCGGAGCGTACAAAATGTTTGCTGATCCTGATTGGGATGGTGACCCATCACAAGAGGTTGATGACTCAGACAAATCTAAAAACAATTCATACCATACTGCCATGGCCGAATCGGCTGGATTAACTCTTCGTGACGGAGCTGACGAACTGTATCAAACAAGAATGGCTAAAATTACTCTAGCTGACGGAAAAGAGCGACTCATTCAACACATCGCTACGACATTATTTTATAGCCCATCTGGCACGCCAATCGCTGCGCAAGAATTTATTGATAAATTATTTGGCCAGCTGCCACATTTCTTTTCGGATGAAACAGAGCTTCAAAGACTCTGGTCTGACCCAGTTAGTCGAGAGACATTTCTAGACCGACTTTCTCATGCTGGATTTGGCACAACAGAGCTAGAGGCAATTCAGCAATTAGTTCAGGCCGAGAAGGGTGACTTAATTGATGTGCTGGAATACATCGCATACGCCAAACCAATCATCACTCGAGAAGAGAGAGCAACTACTGCACAAAAATCCGTAACCCATTTGAACGATAAGCAAAGAGAGTTTGTCGATTTTGTCCTTGAACAATATATCGAGCATGGAGTTTCTGAATTAAGTCTTGAGAAATTGCCCGATCTGCTCGAGCTCAAGTATCAAAGCTTGTCTGAAGCAGAAGAACAATTAGGCACCATGGCCGCCATTAGAGTATTACGAAGATGAGAAAAATCGAGGACTTAAATTATCGGTTGCTTTAGATTATTCTCAAATTACTCAATTTTGTTCTCAACACCCACAGGTTCAAGTACTCAACGCAAGTTTTGAATTTGGTCGCTATACACTTAAAGTAGAGTTTGAAAGAAAGCAAACACAAGCACAAATAAAGGATCAACTTTTTATAGCAGGTGGTGATGATGGTGAAACAGCATGGTATGTCCACAAAAACTCTGACGGGACAATTCCTCAGTATGGACTTCAAACTCAGAATGGAAAACTTGTACCAATTGATAGTAGGGGCAATGTGATTCCTACATTTACGGAAGACCAAGTTAACCAGGAAGCGGCCAATATTTCTCAGAACAATCCGTTTACCCCTTTGTCAGAGCTTAACCTTATAATGATAGAACCTTATGCCTCTGACAGAAAAGAACTAGCACATTTTGCGGCATCTGCCCCAAATGTTCTTATCAGCACTGCTGGCGGTAACTTAGACAGTTTTTCCTCAATAGAGAGTAGTCCCATTAATGCAATTATCTCCGTTCCTCTAAATCGAGGTGAGTCCTATGGTGAACCTTGGATTAGAATAGATGGATTTGCTGACGTTTATGTTCCTCCTGAAACCTTACGAGAATTGGGACAATTTGACTTTGCAATGTCAGGGAAACGTCCGCTACTTCTTGATAGCAGTAGTACCACGGCGTTTATTACAGGCTTGACATGGAAACTTCGTAGCCAATGTCCTCAGTGGAGCGCCAGTTTAGTAAAATCCTATTTCCTTCAAAAATACACTTCACAACAAGATTTAAGTGTTTATATTGGTGCGTACCGAACAGAATACGCTCAAGGTACAAAACAACTTTTATTGCCTGTGTTAAACTCGACATTAGTACGGCAAGACTTTTTACAATCTCAAATTCCGATTGATCAAAATTTGGTGTCTAAACTCCAACCTAAAAATACAAGAACTGATTTTTTACGTGGATTTTTTAAAGGAAAAAACTAGTGGTACATTTGGGGGAACTATTACAGACTTTTTGCGAAGTCTTTTCACTGATGAACAGCTCAAAGAAAACTATATTATCTCATCTAATTTTGGAGGCTCACTTACTAGTACGCTGGGTTCAAAAACATAGAGAGAACCCAGTGAAGATGGTTCATCTTTACTTAATACAAATTTATTTAACTTTTTGTCATAAGAGTAAACAGAAATTCCTTTTGAATCGTCGCAAAAACATATCCGTACATTCTTACCTGACTCAGCTTCAGTAAAGCCAATTGCAACTTGATTCTCTTTCATAATTTCACTGGGATGAGGCTTCACATATTCAGCATGTGGAGTAAGTAGGTCTGGATATCGACGTACCACACCTTGGGTAACCATAATATTAAAAATCATTTCTTGCTTTTCGGCACTGTCCCATAAAATTTTGGGTTCCTGTTTTTGATAAACATGCTCTCGAAGATAGTGATCCATCCTTCGACTGCCTAAAAACTCAGGTTGAAAACCAAGTCTAGATAAAACAACTGCTAACGCATGCCAATTGCTTTTTATATCATGTCCGTGTAAGCCAGTTTCTAAACTGGCTTCTAACTGAACACGAGAGAGGGGATTTTTTTCAAGAGCTCTCTTGTAGGCTTGAGTTTTACAATAAATTAACACTTCTAATGGAGGTGAAGTTTCTCCTTGTACATATGCTTCTACAAATTCTGGATATGTCAGACCACTTAATCTTGGAAAATGTATTGTAGAGTTACCGAAATGTCTTTCAATGGCTTCAATCTGGTAAGCAAGGTCAATCGGCTCTGCAACTATGTTTTGGACGGCTGAGTAATCGCCAGTCTGCTGTGCAGCTATAATAGTTTTTGCAAGCTCATTAGATTTGGTTACTTTTGCTTGGTCATAGAGAGGAGTTTTTTTCAATGGTTCAGTTTGTTTAAAAGTTTTGCTCTCCATTTTGATCTTCATTGCTAAAGTAAATAAGGCAGCTCTCATGTTCTCCCGACTATGAGTAAAACGAGGATTATTTCTTAATGCTGGATACTTAAGATAAACAGCATCTCCAAACTCATGCCAATCATTATCGCTTGTACCAATACCTTCTGCGCCGAACTCATTTCTCTTTGCCATCGGGCTCCATGAAGGAATAAAATAGTCACCCAATGAATCTTGATTATTAAGTATTTCTTCTTGGTTACTGCTATTGAGCATCAGACCAGCTCCAGCTGGGTCTTTTTCAGATGGGCCGCCGCCGCCTTCAACTACCATGATTGCCAGTAAAATTTTGTGGTTAATCCCAAAGTACTCACCAGCTTCTTTAGCTAAGTCGTCAATTTCTTTAGCAACTGGAAAGTTTTTAGTCGGTTTAATTTTTTCAGGTGTTTTAGGATGGTCAGCACTTTCTCTTGTAACTGGTTGCAACGGATTCCCTAAATGAAGACCGGCTCCGACAGCCAATACACCCGCATGCTTTAAAAAATTTCTTTTTGAGAGATCAACTTTATCTGTAGTAAAAGGAGCCAGCATCGTACGGATTTTTCCTTTTAATCTTTCAAAAAGATTGGGTAAGGAATCTACATCTAGATCTACTTGTTGAGTATCTGGTGTAGTAACTCTATGCGATATCTCCGAGGCTGAGTGTTGTTTATCCATAAATGATTAACTGTCTAAATTACTTCTGTTATGGTACAGTTTTTTGCTTAAAGTAACTACGCATAGATAACCATACTGCACTGCACTGAGTTTAACTGCCGAAGTATTCTTGCGCTCGAGCAAAATCTTCGTGCGTGTCTATTTCCACCCATTTTAGCCCACTGATATCTAAGCCAGAGAAGGGGATACCTTTTTTAATCAACGTTGGATAAGAATCATCGTAGTAGGCTTGAGCGTTCTGTGGGTCTGTCAGCAATGATTTCAACTCAGCAAAAAAGAAGGGCGCGGCTTCTTTGCTCAACTTTTCAATTCCAATTGACTCACCTTGAGCGATCTGAGGATCGACCGTTTTACCAACGCTAATGACACTGTTGTGATCATTTAACTCTACCTTCACTTCTTCCTTTGCTAAGTGAATGTTTCGATCAAAACACAAACAATTTTTATACTCACTCTTTATCAATTTTTTTAATAAATTGAGTTCACAAACTACATCACCATCAAGCTTAATAAAATCATTTTCTTTGACCACATCTTCTACTAAAGATAAAGAGTAGGCAGTATTTGTCTCTTCGTATACATTATTTCTTAAAAAGGTAAACTGTGCTTCTGGAAACCACTCTACTAATCTTTTTTCTACTTTTTCGTAGTGATACCCAGTCACTACTACAATATCTTTTATCCCAACGGCCAAAAGGTGCTCAATCATGTATTGTCCAATTGCTTTTTGGCCAAGCCTGACTAGAATTTTGGGGTTGTCATCCGTATAGGGGCGAAGGCGTGAACCAATACCGGCACATAAAATAACTGCATGCATAACTTACTTTCTGATCGGTTCATAAAGTGCTAAGGAAGCTACTTTAACTTGATATCCACGTTGAATGGCGCGGATAGTTGCCCAGCCGAATTGAGTCACTGCTAAAACTATTAATAGTAAAGATAGCTGATTGATCATTAGTCCTACTGCAGTGATAAACACGTACTCACCTTCATCAAAGAAAAAAAGCACGATCATTCTTTCGTAAAACATTTGGATACTTCCCGTTAAAGTTTGAGACAGCTTGCCAAAGTGAACGGAAAGTTCGGCTGTCTTTTGTGCCATCCGTAGTGAACTTCTTTCTAGATAATCCTTGTCGCGAGCAATGCAGCAGAACATAGTACTGTATTTGATATAAAAACGAGCCATCGTGGAAAAAATTGCAATTAAACCAAAGGTAATAAAAATGGCCTGATGAGTCTGAGCAAAGGCAGCTGCTGACAAGCTGAGAGTCAGGAAAAATAATTTAAAAATATCAATAACTTTATCTAAGTATGAACCAAATGGTGAAGCCAATTTTTTCTCTCTAGCAACTTTGCCATCTAAACAATCAAAAAAATAAGAAAGTGGTAAACACAGCCCTGCTATCTGCAAGTGAAATGGAAAGGGTAAAAAAATAAATAGACATCCGAGAAGTAAGGTTGAGAATGAAATCATTGAGATGATATTTGGAGTTAACCATGAAATGCGCAAGCAGAATGGCAGAAAAGCCTGAGCTATTTTGAGCATGAACCAATCTACCCAATACCCAAAATATCCGACACTATGCAAAGGTGGTAAAAGCTTTCTTTTCATGAACCCTCTACTATAGAGCGCAAAGAATTAATACAATAATCAACATCGCTATCTGTTAATGCGCCAATGTTTGAAACTTGAAAATGAGAATCCTTTAGTGAACCTTTACCACCATACATCACAATACCTCTCTCACGAAGTTGAGACTGGAGTTGTGGCCAACTCATCTTCCCTGGTAAGCGGAGTGTGGTCAGTACAGAGCTTAAGTGAGTTGAATCAGCAACCAGTTGTTCCAAACCTAGTTCCACAAATGTTATTCTCAATCGAGTTGCAAGTTCTAAGATACAACTTCGGTACTTTTCTACGCCAAGCTCAAGAATATTTTTCAATGCCTGATTTAGTGCTACAAATAACTGCACTGAGGGAGTATTTGGCGTTTGTTTTAAGGTGCGACCATAATCATAAAAACGGAGTAAGTTCAAATAAATTGTTGGACTCTTCCGACTCCGTAAAGCTTCAAATGAACTCACTTTCCCAATAGTAAATGCTAAACCTGGAAATGCCGCTAAGGCTTTACCGGCAGTGCCGATAATAAAGTCAATGTTCCAACTTTCCATATCAATTTTTTCAGCACCTATACTACTGACTGTATCCACGATAAATGTCAGATCATACTTTGCTGCCAGCTGACCAATCGCCGCAACTGGGTTAAGGATTCCAGTGCTTGTTTCGTGATGAACCATCAGCAGGGTATCAACTTTAGTTTCTGAAAGAAACTGTGCTACGCGTTGAACATCAATCAACTCCCCCCACTCAAAGGCAATCACATGAGTCTGCGTACAGTAATGTTCAGATATTGCTTGTAAACGATTCCCGAACTCACCATTTGTAATTACTAAAGTTACTCCACTTTGAACAACAGTTGAAATAACCATCTCATTGGCAGCTGACGAAGAACCTGTAATTACGATTCCTTGATAATTTTCAGGTTGACGAAGTTCAATAACTCTCAATAAATTATTTTGTAATTCATCGAGCATGTCTGAAAACTCAGCTTCACGATGACACATATCTTTTTCAATTGCAGCGTGCTTGACGTTGTCAGCAACGTGGACTGGACCAGGACAGAACATGTATTGTTTTTTCATATCTTCATTTCTATAGGCCTTAAGACAAAGGCACCAAAAACTAAAAAAAGTAATTTACTTTCCTTGCGAAAAGTGTTGTGTGATCAGTTGAGTAGTTTGCCGAACAAAAAAATGGTTGTCGTTCTTCAGTGCTCAGAGAAAGCACATTTGATGTGAAGATGTAAAGTCTGGAATACTATACAAAGAGAAACTCATGCTTATTGTGCACTGATATGTTATTGTAACACATCATTAGCAAAATTGCCTGAAATGCCGATCTTTATAGAATCTGAATTGCTGAGCTTTTTTCGGTATTAAGTCGTCCATTTGCTAACAGTATTTTGTAGTGGACATATAAAGTTATAAAGTAATGAAACCAAAACCACTTTCTCCATATATTTTAATTGAACGGGGGAGTTGCTGTGGAAATCAGTGTCAAAACTGTCCATATGTTACTGATAAAAACGAACGACAGCAAAGTGGCACAGCTACCTTAAATAAAGACTTTCTATTATTTCTAAAAAATTATCCCCAAAAACAGTGGCCCGATTTTATTTTATTTTTAAGCAAAAAATAAACTCCACATCTGGAAAATGTGTCAAGAATTATTTGTGCTCTTGACACAGCAACGGAATATCTTTTTAATGAAGGAAATATATAGATTCTGCCCAATCTCATATTCATTTTTTTGCGATTTGGCAGGATATAGCAAGGGGGCTTATGCCAGCTGCAAAAAAGAAGACTGCTGCAAAAACAGCAAGTAAGGTTGTGAACAAAGTTGCGGAAAAAACAACCGCAGCTAAAAAGACAGCTAAAAAAGTTATGAAGAAAAAGTAACTTTTCTTTTTTAGAAAACTGAAAAACGATGCGATAACGCATCGTTTTTTTGTTCAAGAAAGCAATAACCTAGACTTAGTTCTTCATCCATTGGATATATGTACAGCCAGTTGCTTGTTTAAGATCCGAGTTCCAGCCAGAAGTTGAGCACTTCTTCATTTTTTTGCCACTTGAAGTGGTGACTTGGACTAATTTTTCGTCACAAAGTGGACAGTCTTCATCAAGCTCCTTAACTTCATTGCCCAACCATTCAATATATGTGCAGCCAGTTGCAACACGATTGTCTCGATCCCAGCCAGAAGTTGAGCACTTCTTCATTTTTTTACCAGTTCTGGTGACTTGGAGAACGAGAGGAGCGCCACAAGTTGGGCATTTCTCATCAAGAGTCTCGACTGGGGTTTCCAACCATTTCACATAGGAACACCCTTCAGTCTGATGTGTTTGGGGGTTCCAGACCCCTTTAGAACAACGTTGGAGTTTTTTGCCAGTCCGTGTCTCTTCAGGATCATTTAAGGCGGAGTGACAGACAGGACAAGTATCTTGTGTATTTTGCATAGGCCACAACTGTAGTACATTCTGTCTATGTTGCAAGTTCCGCATTCTATTTCAAACACCTTCAAACAGATTGATCACGAGCTAAACTCAACTCCGGAAAACTTGGAAGGTTACTCCTCTTGACTTTAGTACTTAGCTCAGTCATATACCAATGGTGTGTATAATGGATGAACATATAAATTTGGAGGCTCATTTATGAAAGGTGTTATCTTAGCTGGTGGACTTGGAACTCGATTGTATCCTTTGACTCACGTCACCAATAAACACTTGCTGCCAATTTATAACAAGCCAATGATTTTTTATCCCATTACGACGCTGGTTGAGGCAGGCATTACTGAGATTTTGATTATTACAAGCGGACCTCACGTTGGTGATTTTTTAGGAGTATTAAAAAATGGCAAAGAACTGGGTGTGACTCACCTGGAGTATGCCTATCAAGAAAAACCAAATGGTGGAATTGCCGATGCGTTGGCACTGGCTGAAGATTTCGCAGATGGTGGACCAATTACAGTCATTCTCGGAGATAATACTACTGATGCCCAGATCGGTTCAGCTGTAAAAGACTTCAAAGCCGGAGCCGTTGTGTTCTTGAAAGAAGTACAAGATCCTCATCGTTTTGGCGTTGCTGTCTTTGATCCGAATGATAAAGATAAAATCATTCGTATTGACGAAAAACCAAAGCAACCAGAATCAAATATGGCGGTAACTGGTCTGTATATTTATGACGAAAATGTTTTTGATTTTATTCGCGAGTGCAATCCCAACTTTGCGGGCCGTGGTGAACTCGAAATTACTGAGGTCAACAACTTCTATATCAAAAAAGGTAACTTACGCTGGCAGGAACTCAAAGGCTTTTGGAGTGATGCTGGAACCTTTAAGTCACTATACTCTGCGAGTGGGTATTGGGCATCTAAAGACAAAACCTAACGGTGAAGCAAATGTTCAACTGCCCGTTGAATACCCTCAGCATTTAAGTGATGTTTATTGACCAACTCTAGTGGCTGACCAGACTCCCCAAACTGGTCATTAACTCCGAGCAGTGCCATCGGTACACAGATCTTTCCGGCCAAGGCTTCCAAAATTGCACTGCCACATCCACCAGCTTGTTGATGCTCTTCAATCGTTACCAACACCCCAGTTTTTTTCAGCGAGTGGAGCAGGGCTTCGCGATCGATCGGCTTAATAGTGTGCAGGTTAATGACTTCGGCTGAGATACGGAGCTGATCAAGCTGCTGCGCCGCACGCATTGCTTCATTAACCATTAAGCCAGTGGCCACAATCGTCACATCTTCACCAGAGCGCAAGATCTGCGCTTTACCTAACTGAAACGGCTGATTTGCAGTCCCAGACCATCCTGCCAGCGGTTGATATGGAGCTGAACGAGAGACGCGTAAATAGACTGGTCCGCGATGCTCAGCTGCTGCTAAGACTGCCTGCGCGGTTTGACTTGCATCAGCTGGTGATAACACAACCAGGTGGGGAAGACAGCGAGTAATCGCGATATCTTCTAGAGCTTGATGGGTGCCGCCATCTCCACCATTTGAAAAACCGACGTGCCCACCGATCACTTTAACGTTTGCTTTTGCATAACACACACTCACCCGCAACTGATCCCAACTTCGACCAGGACTAAACACCGCAAAGCTACACACAAAGGGAATCTTACCCGTCAATGCCATGCCCGCAGCCACGCCCATCAGATTCTGTTCAGCTACACCAAGCTCAAAGTAGCGCTGTGGAAACTCTTTCGCAAATGCTTGGAGACGCAACGATTCACCTAAATCAGCAGTTAAGACCACCACCTCAGGATTGTGGCGACCTAGCTCGACCAATGTTTGGCCGAGTGCATCACGCTGGGCGGTTTCTAAAGAAAAAGCTGGCGCAGAGAGTCGAGATCGTTCAATCATTTGAGCTCTTTTTCCGCAGTTGTTTGAGCGCTGCTGCTGCTTGTTGGGAAGTGGGAGCTTTACCATGCCACTCTGGTTTATGTTCCATGAAATCAACACCTTTGCCAGGAATGGTGTGCGCAATAATCGCAACGGGTTTTTCAAAGATGGCTTTCGCTATTTGACATGCATCAATAATTTCCTCAAAGTTATGTCCATCGATCTCAATCACGTGCCAGTTAAATGCTTCGTACTTAGCGCGGAGCGATTCCAGTGGCATGATTGCTTCTGTGTACCCGTCAATTTGGATGTTATTGCGATCGATAATGACCGCTAGGTTATGCAGTTTGTACTTGGCAGCTGACATGATTGCTTCCCAAGTTTGACCTTCGTTATGTTCACCATCGCTCGTGATACAGTAAACTTGGGCAGAGTTACCCTCTAGCTGTAAGGCTAGTGCCGTTCCGACTGCAATTGAGTAGCCTTGCCCCAGCGGTCCACTTGAGTTCTCAACTCCAGGAACTTCTAATCGATTAGGATGACCTTGAAGACGTGAGCCAAATTGACGAAGTGTCTGTAACTCTTCAACTGGAAAGTATCCTGAGCGAGCAAGTGAAGCATAAAGAACTGGACAGATATGTCCATTAGACACGATGACTCGATCTCGATGAGTCCAGTGTGGTTGCTGTGGACGGTGACGCAGAACGTGAAAGTAGAGCGTTGCAAAGATATCAGCCATGCCTAAAGGGCCAGCCGCATGACCGGATTGCGCAGACTGTAACATCTCGATAATGTCTTGGCGGATAGTAGTAGCGATGGCAGATAACTCAGGCGTCTTCACCATATCAGCGTATCACAGATGACGGACCAAAATCACTTGACGATCAAGAATAAGATTGGCCCGGCAATAATCCGGTACCAGCCAAATACTTCAAAGTTTCGTTTGCGCAAGAACTGAATAAACCACCGGACTACTACTAATGCGGTGACAAATGCAGTGACAGTGCCGACAGCTAAGACGGTTACGTTAGGACCAAATGAACTCAAACTGCCCTTCATCTTGATTAAATCAAGTGCTGAGGCGGCCAGCAGCGTCGGGACAGCTAAGGTAAACGAGTACTTGGCAGCTTCATCACGTCGATAGCCCATCAGCAACATCGCAATCATGACTGCCCCAGCTCGCGAAACTCCCGGGAACACCGCCACTGCTTGAGCCAGACCGATCACCACCGCTTCTTTCCAGCTTATGCTATCGACTGTTTTGGCGAGCTTCTCCGGATTCTTTTTTAACCAAGCTTCTAAGACCAAAAACACTACACCAATCAATGTGAAAACAATGATCATTGGACCAAATGACTCGAAAAAGACACCTTTAATAACTTTATGCAATAAAAAGCCAATAATGGCTGTTGGGATAAATGAGATAGCGACTTTTTTAAGCATCTCAATTTGAGAAAACCATTCTTTGGCAAACAACACAACTATTGCCAAAATTGCACCAGATTGAATAAAGACGTCAAAGAACTTTGAAAAGTCACTTTGGGCAATTCCGATCAGTTTGGTCACAATTAAAAGATGGAATGTCGAAGAGACGGGCAGAAACTCAGTCAGTCCTTCAACAATTCCTAAGAGTAGCGCGTGAAGTATATTCATAAGTGATCATTCTTGCACAAAAATAAGAAAAGAAAAGCAACGAAGATTTCTGGTATAGTAAGTCAAATATGGAAAAGAAAAGATCTGGTTTTACTCTTATCGAGATACTCGTGGTGGTCACCATTATCTCGGTACTCAGTGTCGGTGGGTTACTTCTTTTTGCTCAAGGTCAACGAGCGAGTCGGGATGCTCGACGGCGTACTGACGTGACCAAAATTATGGAAGCGCTTGAACAGAATTATCTGTACACAAATGCTTACCCCAACGTTGGGGATACTACCTGCAACCTTGTCCCTGGCCTGTCAACTTTTTTTCCTAGTGGTATTCCTACTGATCCTAAGGGAGTTCAGTATTCTTGTAAAAACCGTGATAATGGTGGAAACGTTAATACGTCAAAATTCTGTGTCTACTCGAGTTTAGAAGTATTGAGTGTAGGTAATTGTAATGCTAACTGTGTAAGTGCAAGTGGTGGTACCAGCGCCTGTGCATTTAGTAACTAAGATTTACTTACTTTGAAATTGACTGCAAGATGCTTTGAACGTAGGTCGTAATTTTTTCCAAATGATCTGGGAATCCATCAATTTTTAAGGTCTGAACTAAAAGTTGGCCACCACACTTTTTTACCCAAGTTTCTAAAATATCGGCGGCAATACAAAACTGGGGATACGTATGATTTCCTAGTCCAAAAACTGCCACTTTAAAGGTTGAGAGATCGGGGTGAAACTCGCTGATAAAATCATTTAAAAAATTTTCTAACTTGCCATCGTCATAGGTTGGCCCACCAAAAAGTACGAGCTCAATACCATCCAAATTTGGCGTTTTGCCATCGTATTTGATGCTGTGCAACGTCACGATATGACCGGCTGCAGTGAGCTGAGCTTGAATAACTTGAGCAACGTACTCAGTCGTTCCAGTTTGGGTTTCATAGACGATTTTGATGTTCATAGATGAGCGGGTAGCGGGAATCGAACCCGCATCTTCTCCTTGGAAGGGAGATGTTCTACCACTAGACCATACCCGCGAGCTTCAGAATTGTATCATGTAGTTTCTGTGAGAGATCAAGTGGCTTGTGCTGAATACTCAACATCATTGTGAACTGAGCAGCATTTTGAGATAGATACTGAATGTAGTGCTTTCGCCAAAGATAAAAGACCATGTATAATCACCAGTTGTGCTAGAAGGCTTTTCGGCTTATACAATGCCAATGCCACGCCGAAGTGGTGAAATGGTAGACACGTCAGACTTAAAATCTGATGCCTTAACAGCGTGAGGGTTCGAGTCCCTCCTTCGGCACAAGAGTTGCTCATGTTTTTTGAATCGGGGAATAGCTCAGATGGCTAGAGCGCGCGCTTTGGGAGCGTGAGGCCGCAGGTTCGAGTCCTGTTTCCCCGACAAAATAGGGCATTCCCACCGGTGAATGCCTAAATACTTCCAGGTTACTCTTGAAGGAAATATCGAACCAAGTAATATTTTTTGTTAAAGTAATGATGCGTGATACGTTTCTCTATTACTTTCCGGAATGGCATTTTGTTCTTTAAACACTTTATTTAAATGCACACCACTTAAACTTTCCTCTACTACGTTTAGCTAATTTATAGAGTTTTGGGGGTGCGGTTTCCCCATTATTTCTTTTTTGTAAAAGTGTCATTTTTTGCAGGTAATTATGGTGCAAAAAAGAAATGAGCGCTCTCAGGAAAATTACAATGTCAGAGGAATCACTAGTAACTAAGGTGGGATTCAGTGAAATGGGGGAGCACGTGAATTTGTTCTAATATATAATCATCAATGATGAATATCACTTTGATAAGTATTTTTGCTGGCATAGGTGGTATGTTTGGTTGGGGTACTTCAGATTTTTTAGCTAGTAAATTTTCTGAAAAAATTGGCCACACCAGGACTTTATTTTACTCACAAATTGCTGGTTTATTGTTGGTAGCAATGCTCGTCTTCTTACGAGCCTCACATTTCACTTTTACGCCATTACTACTGCTCCTCACAATTTTCTCAGGCATTGCCTATGCTTTGGGTTATTTAATGTTTTACAAAGCTTTTGAGATTGGCAATGTATCGGTAATTTCCTCGGTCGTGAATGTGCAAAATGTGTTTGTGATTGCCGTCGCTTTCTTTTTCTTTCATCAACGAATTTCCGGCATTCAAATTCCGGCTTTAATTCTGCTCTTAGTCGGTGTCACCTTAGTTTCAATTAATTTTGCTGATGTGAAAAAAAGAATCATAACCTTGATGATTGGGGTCAAGGAATGTTTGCTGGCGGCTGTGTTATTCGGTGTTTTTTTCTGGCCATTTAATCAATATGTTTTACTCAGAGCAGATTTTTTAACTGTGAATTTAATTTCTAAATTCGTAGCCATTGTCACTGTTTTTGGCGTATCACTGATGACCAAAAAAAACCTCCAACTACCAAAATCCGAACGTTCATTTAAAGCCCTAGCACCTATCGTCGCTGTTGGTATTTTGGAAGCTATTGGTGTACTTAGTGTTAGCGGTGGCTTATCAGTTGGCAATGCAATCATCATTAATCCCATTTCATCAGCACTGACAGTGGTTACAGTGGGTTTAGCGATGATCTTCTTAAAAGAAAAAGTTAGTAAAACTCAGGGACTAGGCATATTAATTACCGTTATGGGAATTTTCATGATGGGCTTAAATGGCTAACATTATCAAAATCAAATATGAAAATTAAAATTACTGAGCTTAAACACATTATTATTACTATTCTTTCTAGAGAAAATTATTCTCAAAAAGAAGCCGAAAAAATTGCTGATGTGTATGTTTTTGCGGAAATGACCGGAAAAAACACTCAAGGAATATTGAAATTGATGGGAACTGAGCCAGCTCAAAATATCAAACCTAAATATGCTCCCCAAATCATTAAAGAAACATCTGTGTCGCTGATAATGGATGGTGGTGGTGCAGCTGGGCCCTTGCCAGCTCAAGAAACCGTTGGCCTAGTTATCAAGAAAGCTACAGAACATGGCTTTGCGATTGCTGGAATGAATAATATTTTTTCCAGTACCGGGGCAATGAGTTATTATGCACATAAAATGGCTAAGAATAATTTAATTGGAATTGTGGCTGCAGGTTCGCCAAAAAGTGTGGCTTTTTTTGGAGGAACTGAGCCTGTATTTGGTACTAATCCAATTGCTTTTGGTTTCCCAACGAATGAAGAACCAATTGTGTTTGATATGGCAACTTCAGCAATGACTTTTTACGGATTAGTGAGAGCAAGTGCGCTGGGTCAGAGTATCCCTGAAAATATAGCACTGGATAAAGATGGTAATCCAACCACTGACCCTGATGCAGCCATGAATGGTTCACTTCTTCCGTTTGATCGATCATATAAAGGTTCAGGTTTAGGTTTAATAGTAGAGCTCCTGACGGGACCACTTACTGGGGCACAGTACGTTTTTAGCGAAGGGGATTGGGGTATGTTCTTCTTAGCTTTTAGTCCTAACCTACTAGGTAGTATTGCGGATTTTAAAGATAGAGCCTCAGATTTGGTGAGAAAAGTGAAGACTGCTAAGACAGAATCTGGGCAAGCAGTTCATATTCCTGGATATGACACTTTTGGAAAAATGCAACAAACGATTGAGTCTAATGGGTCTGTGGAAATTGACGAAGATTTACTAACAAAACTTAAATTACTTTAAGACTCATTCTGCAATCAATCACATTAATTTCAATGCTCAATTGGTTATGCTTTAATCAAATTTAAGTTTGCTCGTTTTATTTTACGGCGTTTTCTGGATCGAAGATGTCATGATGAGTAGTAAATCGTAAGTAGTAGCCGAATGGGTCAGCAGTTCTAAAATCATAAAGTCCCCAAGGCTGTAGCGTCAACGGCTTCACTACATTTGCAAATTCTTTTACTTGTCCATAATATTTCTCAACATCATCAACCATGATGACAATTTCAATGCCTAAACCACGCTGTGCATCTTTAGAAAATTGTGAGAAATAAGTATGCTGAGCCACGTTTTCATTCCCATTGAACTTCAAATCCGAGTTGACCGTAATACTTTTTTATAAGTTCGAAATTGGGAACGTGAATTTCTAGGAGTGTTTTATTTATCTGTGGAGTAACTAGAACTGACATTGAGCTTCATTTCTTAAAAATTTAATACCTTTGTGTTATCAAAGTATATTATCAGAGTTTAGAAAAATAACTCTGATATACTCAACGCGCACATACATAATAATAGCTTTTTCACCTTTGTTTTATGCATCTTAAAGTCGTCTGTCTTAATATTTGGATTGGTGGACTCATCTACGAGCCCATGGTGAATTTTCTTGAAGAAGAACGGGCAGATATTTACTTATTGCAAGAAGTTTACGCTGGAGATGACGATCACTACGCAGCCCAGTACCGAGCTTTTGACGCTCTTAAAGAGCGGTTAGGCCTTCCGTATCATCACTTCGCTCCTGCTTTTATTGAATCAGTTGGTGGGACACACATTGTTCAGGGAAATGCAGTTTATAGTAGATATCCTTTAAAGGAGGTTGCAGTAACTTATTATGACGTGCCGTTTGGTGAACGAAAAAATGAGTGGTCATCCTTTCACGTTACTCCTAGAAACTTGCAACACCTCACTGTTAAGTTTGGCTCTACAAAAGTACATCTTTTTAATACTCAAGGAATCTGGGGTGAAGATGGTTTTGATCATCCAAGAAGAATTGAGATGGCACAACATATTCTTCGAGAAATTGGTGACTTGCAGCCAGTGATTCTTGCTGGAGATTTCAATGTTCAACCAGGAACTACCACGATCTCTCTTTTAGAAGCAAAACTCCAGAGTGTTTTCAAAGACGAGCTGAAAACAACCTTTAATTTAAAGCGGAAAAACATTGAAAAATTTCCTGGTTTTGCCACGGCCGTAGTTGACATGTTTTTTGTGAGCCCTGATATACAAATCATTACCCATCAGTGCCCTGATATTGACATTTCTGATCATTTACCACTGATCGTTAAATGCGAGATTGAGGCATGACAAAAAAGCCGAACTCATCTCCTCACTTTCTTCAAGCAGATGTGATTCGAGTAGTTGCCATCTTTGCCGTTGTTGGCATTCATACACTGACCCCAATTTATGCTCGCCCAGACTTTTTTGGTGGGAAATTTTGGTGGGTCTGTTTTTTATTAAACTGTTTGTTTCGCGTCAGCGTACCGCTCTTTATTATGCTCAGTGGATATTTAGTCTTGCCAAAAATTATTTCACTCAAAGATCACCTTCGCAAAACACTTACTCGAATTGGAGTTCCATTACTAAGTTTTTATTTACTTACGCATCTAGTTGCTTTTATTTCCGCCCAGCTGAGACATGAGTTTTATGACCCCTGGACGTTGCTGCATAACCTGAACAAAAATACGTATACTTATCTCTATTTTTTGGTGGTGCTATTTTTTCTTTATTTGCTCACACCGTTTTTTCAACTCCTTTTTCAAGCTAAAAATAAACAGTTACAAACATATGTGATTATTTTTTTCTTTATCAATGCAGCGCTCTCTACGCTCGCGCGCTACGTGAGTCTTCGTACCGGTGATGTCTTTCACACATATACTCTCTGGATTGTGTGGGTCGGTTATTATCTCTACGGTTATTTCGTTCGCCAGCAACAAGATGAACATACTTTTATTTTAAAAAAAGAGTGGCTTTGGCTGGCAGCAGGATATCTCGTCACTGTCATATTTGGATACTTGAGTCTCTCTTGGCATATCCAAGGAAACAATCTGTTTTATATTGGTGGTCAAACCTATCCTGAGGAGTATTTAAGTCTGAGTGTGATTGCGATGTCTATTGCTACCTTCAGGCTGATGATCTCGATGAAGTTGCCAATATTTTTCTGGCGAGTAAAAGTCGTCTCAGTGCTTCAAACTCTCGCTCAGTTGAGTTTTGGAATTTATCTTGTTCATCCAATTGTGATGGATGTGCTCAATAAGTTTTGTGGTGTGACTGCAGACAGTCCGTTTATGCCAAACCTCATCAGTTACGTGATTGTTAATGCGGCACTCACATTTGGGTTAAGCATTGTGATAGCAGCCGTTTTGTACTCTACGCCTCTGTTACAAAAAATTGTAGGCAGATCATCCCCATTTTCTCGCTAGAGCTGAGTTGCTTTTGGGCCATGGGCATACATGCGCAATACTTCTTATAATCCATACATGCTAAGTGGGGCATTCCCGACACGGATTCTTGGTAAAATAATACGTTGGCCTTTACACAAGTAACGCCCATGTTTGGTAGTGAACCCCAACTTATAGTCTTGCTGCTTTAAGAACTGTTCTGACTGATCACTGTTTTCGCCATATGGATAAGCAAAAATTTGTGGTTCATCAAGATGATGAGCTTTTAGATCTTTTTCAGATAACGTAATTTCTGTTGTAATAATGCTCAGACTACTGCGCATCGTATGATGAGAGTAAGTATGGTTTGCCATCAGTACTAGGTTTTCTTTTTCTATATCAGCAATTGTGGACCATTGAAGATAACCAGATTTCTCAAGCAATCCAGTCGGCAAAAACATCGTGGCTTTGAAACCATGCGACTGGAGTAATGGCCAAGCATCTGTTGCAAAGTCAGCGTATCCATCATCGAAAGTAAGCAGGATTGGTTTGGGGGGGAGTGCTTTGCCATGATCAAAGAAATCAACTAAATCTTGCATAGCAATTACTGAGTAGTGGTGATCTCGCAGATAGTCCATATATTCGGAAAAGAAATTTGTACCGACAGTCAATTTTTCTTGGTGAGCGGCTTTTGCTACCTGTAGATCTTGGATATGGTGATACATCAATGTCGGCACGTCTACACAGGGGCCAAAACTTTTTTCCAGCTCAGCTGAAGAAAGTGGCAGCTGTACTTTTGGACCCTGGACAGTGGTTGCTGCTGATGTTGCTGATAAAGCACTCGTCGATGCAATGAATATCTCAGCAGCTGGTAAGTTCTTTTCATACTGCTGGGCAAGCTCGCTTGGGCTGGGCATTTGTTTTAAAGGACGGCGCAGTAGGAAAAAAGACAATAAAATGATTCCACCCAATACAGTACCAAAAATGATAGAGAAAACTGTTGATTTTGACAAAAGAAATTTCTTCATCAAAATATTATACTCTGAACTTATCCTTACAGATCTATAATGATTCTATAGAATAAAAAGAGCAGCGCTCATTATGACTTACACGACATTCCTTACCCAAGTTCTTATTCATACCTCTCAGCTTGCGAATACCCAGTTTGGTCGGGTGAGTGGCCAGTCAAAAGGCGACGACAATAATCAAGTATTAACACAAACAGATCTGGAAATTGGTCAATTTATTATTACTGAACTCAAGAAAAATTATCCCGAACACAACATCATTGATGAAGAAGCCGGCATTATAGATCACGGCTCTATCTAAACCTGGGTAGTTGATCCGATTGATGGCACGAGTAATTTTGCTCATGGCGTTCCGACCTATGGCACGATGATTGGACTGCTCGAAAATGAGACTCCCATTGCTGGGGGACTTTCCTTACCATATTTTCAAGAAATTTATATTGCCGGGAAAGGCCAAGGTGCTTTCTGCAATAACAGACCAATCCATATCACGACTGAGCAGCGATTACTCTCATGTTTGGTCGCATACGGAATTGATGGTCACCAAGAAAACCCTCAGTTGACCACGAACGAGTGCCAAATATTAGCCAAGATCGTACTCCATATCCACAACCTCAGAAGTAATAACAGTGTGTTTGACATTGGAATGTTAGTGAAAGGGAAATATGGGGCGGCCTTGAATCGAACCAGCAAAATCTGGGACAACGTCGCTCAACAGATTTTGATCGAGGAAGCAGGTGGCATTTACACAGATTTTGAAGGTCAAAAGATGGACTACTATCAACCACTAACAAAAGCTACCCAGAACTATACCTACTGCGCCGGAGCACCACAGCTCCACAGCCAACTTCAAAAAATTATTCTGGGATAAGCAAGCCGAGCCGGTGAGCAAAAGTGTTCTGCAAACCAGTAAATCATGCATTTGCTAATTCGCACAAGCTGTTTAGAATAGAGGCCATAGACCATAGAGAGGGGAATCATGATTGAAATTTTACTTGCTATCCTTATTATTTTGTTTTTGACTGGAAATTTACATATTAATGGTTTTAACTTGCCCCATATCGTACTGTTCCAAATTAATGGCCAGTCTATTACCTTGGTCAATGTTTTAATCTTTGTTTTAATTTTATGGGCGCTCGGCATTTTGCCAAGTCCGTTCAGAGAAATCGCTGCCGTATTATTCATTTTATGGCTACTCACTATCTTTGGTATTTTGGCTGTAGCTGGTCTGTCTAACTTGATTATCATTGCCATCATCGTCGGAATCGTTTTTTCGATTTTTAAACACTAAATCAGAAGAGGAAATGATATGAATTGTATGCGTAAGGCGTGGCTCTCTCTTGCGTTACTCTGTATAAGTGTAACTTTCTTAGTTCTGTACCCGACCCAGGTTCAAGCAGCTTCAAAGTCATATAATATTCCGCAGGTTCATATCTCAGCACAGCTGGAAAAAAATGGCTCAATGCACGTTGAGGAGCGACGAAGTTATCATTTTTCTGGCAACTTCAGTTTCGCTTTTCAGTATATTAATAAGCACCCTGATCAATCACAGAATCCGGGCAGAGACATGCCGTACACTCTCAGTAATATTCAGTTATGTGATGAAGCACAGTGTTATCGTCCTACCACAGTTGATGCAGACAATATGGCAATTCCTGATCGAGCAGGTAGTTTCTATGTTTCCGATCAGCCAGATCGGTATTACATCAAGTGGTTTTACGACACAACTGGTGGCAATAAAACATTTACGCTCAGATACACCATAGATAATGCTGTCACCTTACACAAAGATATTTCTGAGTTGTACTGGCAGTGGGTCGGTGGTGATTGGGATCATAGTCAATCAAATATTACTGCACAGCTGACGCTTCCAAGTGGAATTCCCAGCGACCAAATTCAAGCCTGGTCACATGGACCTTGGGACGGAACTGTTGGTATTCCTACCGCAACTTCAATTGTTTACTCATTGAATTATCTTCCAGTGTCTACCTACTTTGAAGCTCGGGTGATCATGCCAAAAGATACCTTTACAAAAGGTATTCCAGGTGCATTAACGAAAGCCCAGATTGAACAGCAAGAAAAACAGTTCATTGCTGATACTGAAGTTAAAAAAGCGCAACAACGTCAGGTCGCAACGGTATTTGGTGGTATCAATCTTTTTTTTACTGGATTGATGATACTTTTTTTTGGTAAAGCACTCGTTGATTTCTGGAAAAATCATAAAGAACGACCACTTCCAAAAGTAAATCCCAGTGGCACACTCTGGGAGCCACCCAGTAATACCTCTCCGGCCCAAGTCGAACAGTTACTCTCAGCCACCAAAAACTTAACACCAAAGTCGTTTACTGCCACAGTTCTGAACTTAGTTCACTCTCGCTTATTCAAGTTTGAACGCAGCGATAAAAAAGAAGGATTTTTCTTTCCTGATTGGAAGTACTACTTAGTGAAAACTGATGATGAAGTGTTTGATGCCACACTTGAAAAACTGGGCGCAGTCGACCAGAGTGTGTACCATTTTTTAATTGACAATGTTGGAGTTTCTGAATTGAAAGGATCAGATGGTGGTACATTTCAAGGCATTCCTTTAGACAAGATTACTTCATACTGTCAACATAATAAGGGACCAGCCAATGCCTTTTTTATGAGCCTTGAAGAGACAGCCTTGAGTGAGAATCTCAACCAAAAATACTTTGAAGAAAGTGCTAACACTAGTAAGTTTGCTGTACCCGCGATCGTTACGGCAGTTATTGCAGGGTGTTTTGCTTTCGTAACACTGTTTGTGGTTCAAGTCACTGCAAGCACTACCGCCAAAACTACAAGCGTCTTCAATATCGTCCTGGCGGTAGCCGTATTTACGGGAGCAAGTATTTTACTTGACCATAAACAACGTCGGAGTGAAAAAGGTGCCTTAGAAGCGGCAACTTGGAAAGCATTTAAGAAGCACATTTCTGACTATAAAACTACGAGTGGGTATGCTATCGACTCAATTACACTCTGGGAAAAGTACCTTGTTTACGGAGTACTCTTGGGTGTTTCTGCAAAAGCATTAAGCCAACTTCCAGTTAAATTTTCTGACTTAGATCAAGCAACGGCGGTCGGATATTGGTCTGGTTTTGCTCAAGGAACAGGCAACGGATTCAGCAATGGTTTTGGATCACTATCATCTGCATTAAACTCACTGACCAACTCAACAACTTCTACGTATGGGGCCAGTGGGATTGGTTCTTCAGGTGGATCATCTGGAGGTGGCGGTGGAGGAGGTGGTGGCGGCGGTGGAGGTGCAGGCTAGGCATGCAAGCTACGCCATATCTGAGTATTGGATTGGGCGGGACGTTTGACCACTTTCATCTTGGTCATCAATATTTTCTTCATTTTGCCGCGGCAATGGGCCAAAGAATTCTAGTCGGGGTTACCACACCTGAGCTAGTTAGGCATAAAGAAGAGGGTCAATCCATTGAAGCTTTCAGTGTCAGGATTGCGGCAGTCAAGAAGTTTTTGGTTGATGAACATATTTCAGGTGAAGCTTTTCCACTTGATAATCCATATGGACCGACGTTAGCTGAGAGTTTAGTGACTGCCCTAGCAGTCACTGAACAGACAGTGACTGGAGCAGCGTTAATTAATCAAAGACGACAAGAACTTGACCTTAACCCATTACCTTTTCAAGTCTGTACACTACTGAGAGACTCCACAGGAGAGCGTATTTCTTCAACTCGGATTCGGCTTGGTCAGATCAATCGCAATGGAGAAGTGTATCGAGAAATATTTGGTACCACAAAAAAGCTACACCTGAAACAATTAAGTTTTTTTGCAGCCCCACAAGGCAAAGTATTATCAGAAAACGAACTTGCTCCTGATCCACATGCCTATATAGTTGGTGATATTGTGACTGACACGTTTCTACGGAAGCAGTTGCCTTTTCAACTTGCGATCTTTGATCGAAGAAGTTTGAGAAGTCCTTATTCGTCTCACTTTATTGAAGCCGCAGTGTCTGCAAACAATCTCCCTAAGCTCAAAAATAAAGCTGGCGAAATTTCTTTTGAATTGGGTCAATGGTTAGAAAAATATTTAAACAAAGAAAAAAAAACTGGTTTTCAATCAGCTCCGAAATTTCTTGAGATTGAAGGTGAAGAAGACTTAGCGACTGTAGCGCTCGCTACGCTCGCGCCCCCTTCCACCCACATTTACTATGGCCAACCCAACCAAGGTATCGTCAAGTTGATTGTCACTGAGCAGTTAAAAGAAAGATTTGCTTCTCTGCTCAAACAGCCATTTTAAGCGCATACAACGCTACTCCGAAACTGACCGCTACATTTAAAGACTCAGCATTACCAAACTTAGGAATCGTAAAGCTTCGATCTGCTAATTGATCAATTTGTGCTGAGGTCCCATGCGACTCATTACCAAATACTACGCAGATCTTTTGTTTCGGATCGAGCGGCAATAACTGTTCAGTTTTTTCCGGTCGAGTCACAATAATCGTAAAACCAGCATCTTTGAGTAGATCAACATCATCTTCAATGTCTTCAACTTCATACATTGGCAGATGAAAAAAAGAACCCATACTAGCGCGTACCACTTTCGGTTGATAAGGGTCAGCTCCGCCAATAAAAAGTATTCCATCTACTCCAAACCAATCCGCAGTTCTAATCATCGTCCCCACATTTCCTGGATCACGGATGTCTTCAAACACAACCAGAGTTTTTGCTTTAGTCAAATCAGCAAGTTTGGTTGGCTGACGTTGAATTACTGCCATGATTCCCTGTGGAGTTGTTGTATCTGCTAAACGCGAAAACTCTGTGTCATTAAGCGTTAAAACATCGTTTTTAGCAAAAAAAGGTTTAATGGTAGCGTGATGAACAAACTCAGGAGTTTGGCGGACAAACTGCTCGCTAGCGACTAACCCAATCACTTCCGCTCCCGCAGCAACTGCCTCTTCAACACCCTTTTTTCCTTCAACCAAAAAAATGCCATATTCTTGCCGGAATTTTTTTTGTTGTAATTTTGATAAAGCTTTAAGTCCGTAGAGCATAGGTGTATTGTAACAAGTTATTTGTTACACTGAGTCCCGTATGAATACCGAACCCTTAGCCAGCATTCTGCGCCCAGCTCATCTGGATGAGTACATCGGCCAAGAACATTTGGTTGGTCTCGGGAAGCCACTGCGCAGGGTAGTTGAGCAAAAACAACTTTTCTCGATGATTTTTTGGGGACCTCCAGGGGTAGGAAAGACCACGCTCGGCAGGATCTTGGCACATGATACCGATCATCCATACCATCAACTTTCTGCTGTTTCTGCCGGGAAGCAAGATGTCCGAGACATTATCGATCAGAACCAAGGTTTAATGGGAACACCCGTCTTATTTTTAGACGAAATTCATCGATTTAACAAAGCCCAACAAGACTATCTATTGCCATATGTTGAGTCTGGCCAAATTATCCTAATCGGTGCTACTACTGAAAACCCTAGTTTTGAAGTCATCGCAGCCTTACTTTCGAGATGCCGAGTATTTGTCTTACATGCACTCAGTCAGGAAAATTTGGAAGTTATGGTTGACCGCGCAGTAGAGTATGCACAGAAGAAACTGAACATCCCAGTTAAAATGTCTGACCAAGCTAAAGAACTCTTAATTTCTTATGCCAATGGCGATGGTCGAAAATTACTTTCTGTTTTTGAACACGCTATTCAACTTGATCCAGAACTTACTGCCGACTCACTTCAACAAACTTTGCAGTCTCGGCAACTTCGTTATGATCGTGATGGAGAAGAACACTACAATACTATCTCAGCATTTATTAAATCTCTGCGAGCCAGTAACGTGGATGCAGCGTTATATTACTTGGCGCGAATGGTACATGCCGGCGAAGATCCGAAGTTTATTGCTCGACGTATGGTCATCTTTGCCAGTGAAGATATTGGGCTAGCTCAACCTACTGCCTTGGTTGTGGCAAATGCTGTATTTGAAGCAGTTATCAAAATAGGTTATCCAGAAGCCCAGATTAACCTTGCCCACGGAGCCGCCTATTTGGCAGAAGCAAAAAAAAACCGGAGTGCGTATGACGCATACTTTGCTGCCTTGGCTGATGTGGAAAAATTTGGGAACTTAGAGATCCCGTTATCGCTACGTAATGCGCCGACGGCACTTATGAAAACTCTAGAGTATGGCAAAGGCTATAAAATGTACCCAGCAAAAGAGCAGAGTTTGTTACCTGACGGACTGGCACAGAAGAGATATTATACCAAAAGCTAGGCTTATCTAACGTATAGTTCCCCTATGACTCACACACTTGAAGTCAAAAATCTTACCAAACGCTATGGCAGTTACGTTGCCGTTGATCATATTTCCTTTGCTATTGAAGAAGGCGAAATTTTGGGCTTACTTGGACCAAATGGAGCTGGCAAATCAACCACCATTCAAATGCTTCTTGGACTGATTGAACCAGATGATGGCGAGATTTACTACTTTGGCAAAAATTTCTTAACTCATAAATCTGAGATTCTGGCCGAGATTAACTTTGCTTCTGCATACGCAGAGCTTCAATCTCGGCTGACAGCTCGACAGAATCTGCGCATCTTTGGCATGTTATACGGAGTGAAAAAATTAGAAAACCGAATTGATGAACTGCTAGAACTTTTAGAAGTGAAATCATTAGCAAATGAACTTTTCTGGCACCTCTCTTCAGGCCAAAAAACACGCGTTATTTTAGCTAAAGCTTTACTGAATAAACCAAAGATGATTTTAATGGATGAACCGACAGCGAGTCTTGATCCTGATATCGTCAATAAAATTATTCAGCTCATCAAACACTTGCAGACTCAAGAACACGTCAGTATTTTGTTCACTAGTCATAACATGCAGGAAGTAGCGAGACTTTGTGATCGTGTTTCATTTTTATCTGCTGGCAAAATTGTGCTGACTGACACACCTTTAGGTTTAACCAAACAGATTGGCAAGTCAAAATTAATTTTAACATTTGAAGCTCCATCAGAAATAGTTTCACAGTATTTAACTGAACACCACCATGCCTTTACTTTTATTCGTCCCAACATGGTTGAGGTGACAGTACCGGAAGAAAAGATTCCTAAAGTTTTATTTGGACTCAAAGAACGAGCTGTCTGGATTATTTCTTTAACTACCGAGCAACCATTACTTGAAGACGTATTTTTACATATTTCACAACAAAAGGCGAAATGAAGTTGTTACGACTCAAAGCACTTTTATTACATTCGTGGTATCACGTTACTCATAGTAAAGAGACTCAGATTGATTTGTTTTGGTTTCCACTCGTCCAGTTTATTATTTTTGGTTTAATCTCTAAAGTTATCTCCGTCAATCAACCTGAAATGGCGACAACACTCTTGCTCGGATTTTTACTCTGGGAAGTCATTCACATTGGCCAATACTCGGTCACTGTTAGCATGCTCTGGGAAATCTGGTCAAAGAGTTTCAACAGCTACTTTATTAGTCCACTGAGTCTCAATGAGTGGATGTACGCTCAGATGATCTCTGCCATATTCAAGACAGTTTTAGTAGTGACGGCGTTGAGTATTTTGGGGCAACTCCTTTTTAAGTTTTCACTGCTCACACTTGGTCCAATGATCATGGTCTATGCGATGTTATTGATGCTCTTTGCATATGCTTCAGGCATCTTTATTTCGGCACTGATCATTCGATATGGTACAAACATCCAGTCATTTGCTTGGGGACTGATCTACGTCTTTCAACCCATCTCTGCTGTGTTTTATCCATTGGCGGCATTACCCGCACAAATTCGCTGGCTCGGCTATTTATCACCAATTACTTATGTGATGGAAGCTGCCCGCACTCAATACTTAACAGGGACAGTGATGTGGAATTATTTAGGAATGTCGCTGCTCTTCGATATACTCTACTGTGCAGGAGCTTGGTTCTTTTTACAAAAAATGTTCAGCCGAGCGCGAAAAACTGGCGAGTTTGCCCGCTTGGGTGATTAATAAAACTGCTGCTGATAATCATGCATCATTCGGGTAGCGGAAAACTTTTCAGCTAAACCAATCGACCGTTGCATCCGCTGGACCCACTCTTGTGGAATGTCAGCCTCATCGCGTTGATAAAATAATGGCACAATTTGCTCTTCCAACGTGTGATACAGACTGTCTGCGACATTGAGATGATTCAATGCCCAGCCAATTCCTTCCCACTCAACTTCAGCAGCCCAACCATCAGCCACGGTGCACTGCAACACACCATTACTGATCGCCTTCATTCCTGAAGTTCCACACGCTTCTTTGCCAAGCTCAGGCGTGTTTAACCAAACATCTGAGCCACGGACCAACATTTGATCAAGTTCCATATTTAAATTTGGAATAAATAATGCATAACCGTTGAGTTCAACCTGCATGTGCTTGATCATTCTCTCGATCATTTGCTTCGCACCAAGATCAAAGACATGTGCTTTACCAGCAATCAATAGTTGAACTGGTCGATTTACTGCAGAAACAAGTCTCACCAGTCGTTGAATATCACTAAATAGTGCGTCTGCGTGTTTATAGCCAGCCATTCTCCGTGACCAAGTAATGACTAATCGCTGCGAATCATACTGGAATCCCGTCCGACGCTGAACATAGTCTGTCAGTTGGCGTTTACAGTCGAGATGAGTCTGCCAAATTGCTTCACTCAAAGTGGTTGACGCTGACATCGACGACAGTCCGGAATGAGAAAAACGTTGGTCTTGCCAATAAGGAAGATAGACGCCATTAGTGATCGCACTCCAGTGATACTCCGGCCATTGTTGTTGGCAAAAGGTGTAATGGAGTTGACTCACTGCTGAAGCTTTAACTGAGGTATTCAAGGCATACCGAGTTAAGCTGAACTTGTCAGTACCAACTTCTATACCAGGCTCAAGTAAGCGTTCTACACTAATCTCCATCTTGTCGGCATAGTAGCGGCCATAAATCTTCAGTAACTCGGTCGTGTAAGACTGATTGCCCGCTTCGACCAGAGTATGGTTGGTATAAACAGTTTTCTGACGGGCCCAGGCACTGGCTTGGTCATACGTTACGCCATGCTCATCCATATAGTGACGAATCAATTGCCAGTGTAAAAATGCTGGCCGACCTTCATTGACATGATACAGACTCGGATGAAGGCCAAGCTGATGAAGCAGCTTAATTCCACCAATACCAAGGATTAGCTGCTGTTTAATCAGCTCTTCTTCTGTACCAGCATAGAGCGCATGGGCGATTCCGCGTTCGTTAGCTTGATTTTGATCAGTATCAGTATCTAAAAGATACAACGTGACCGTTTCTCCAATTGTTTTTTTCCAGCATCTGACCCAAATGTCTTCAGTTGTCAGGTGGACCTTGATGAAAAGTGGCATCTCATCAACATAGACGTGCTCTAAACCTGCAGCGAGTGGATCAAACTCGAGATTTTTTTCTTGCTGTTGGCCTTCTTGAGTAATGAACTGAATAGCACCTTCACCACGATAAAGGAGACCCACCGCGGCCATCGGAATTTTTTGGTCGGCAGCTTCTTTGAGCATATCGCCAGCCAGCACACCCAATCCACCTGCGTACAGTGGCAGATCTGATTGGATCGCGTACTCAGCGCAAAAAAAAGCGATGGGGTGTTGGGCAGACACAGCTGGCATACGTATACACAACAGAATACTACAGGTGATGCTACGCTTGCTAGGCAGAATAACGATATGACAACTGTGAACGAGTGGAAAACTGAAGATTTAAAGCCAGCGCTAGAGCAGTATTTTGGATTTGATCACTTTCGAACTGGTCAGCAAGAGATCATTGAGTCAATTCTTTCTGGTCAGGACTGCTTGGCTATTCTGCCGACTGGGGCTGGGAAGTCATTATGTTTTCAGCTGCCAGGCTTGCTCTTGCCAAACATTAGCCTGGTTATTTCACCACTGATCTCTTTAATGACCGACCAGGTTACACACTTACTCCACAAACAGATTCCAGCGGCGTGTTTGCATAGTTTCTTAACTCCTACTCAGCGTGATCAAATCGTAGCCCAGCTTACTGCTGGCCAGATCAAATTTCTCTACGTTTCCCCAGAGACACTTCAGACTCAACTTTTCACATTGTTCAGCAAACAGTTACATTTTTCACTGGTTGTCATTGATGAGGCTCACTGTATCTCTGAATGGGGTCATCAGTTCAGACCTGAGTATCTTAAAATTAATGAGTGGCTAAAGTTACTCCCGTTACGGCCAAAAGTAGCCGCATTTACTGCCTCAGCAACCCAGTTCACCGAGCTTGATATTATTCACCAGCTTAAGTTTTCTCAGCCAAAAGTTTTCCGTCAGTCCGTTACTCGTCCAAACTTAGGTTTAAACGTAACGCCTTGCCGCACTACTACTGAACAGTACTTAGCTCTCCAACGCATTTTAACGTTGCATCGAAATCAAGCGACCCTTATCTACTGTGCAACTAGAGCTACGACTGAACAGACAGCTGCACTTCTTGATACTCTTGGACATCAAACGGCTGCTTATCATGGTGGGCAATCAGCTGAGCACCGGCAGCACGTTCAACAGCAGTTTTTAGCTGGAAACATTCAACTCATCTGCGCCACAAACGCATTTGGTATGGGAGTAGATAAACCAGATATTCGTTGTGTTATTCATCTCAACTTGCCGAGTAGTGTTGAAGGTTACTATCAGGAGGTTGGCCGAGCAGGCCGCGATGGCAAAGAAAGCCAGTGTTATCTGTTCACTTTAGCAACAGACGTTGAGCTTCAAGAAAAAATACTGCTTGGTAGCTATCTCCCCTTTGAACTGAGCCATCGGCTGCTTGAACTCTTACTTTTTACCAAGCAGCCGTACCTTTCATTTAAATTTCTGCTCCAGCATCTGCATGATCATGCACCACCGCGGGTGTTAAAGTGGCAGTTTAAAGATTTACTTACTTTTGGTGAAGAAAAAAAATGGTGGAAAGTTGACTGGGAAAAGCAGCAACTTCAACCAGAAAAACCTTGTGCTGAAATCATTCGGGAAGAGGTCAAGCTGCGCAAGCAAGCCGTGCATCAACTCAGAAAATTAAAGGCAATGAACAACTACTGCCAGCGAAAAACTTGTCGAATGTCACAGTTGATTGAGTACTTTGAACAGCATACTTTAGCAAAAAATTGTGGGAAGTGTGACGTGTGTACCGGCTCGATCGGCGGAGTCCCTCCAGCTGAAGAACAAAAGCTCTTCCGCAAGTATTTGTGGTTGAGCCGTAAACTTTTTCCTCCAGCAATTTTTACTCCAGATGGACCACTCCGGGAGTTGAGTATCCAGATGTTAGCTCATGCCAGACTTCATACACCAGCCGCCCAGCTTATCCCTGGATTAGGCCGAGGCTGGCGGGAACGCTTTAGCCAGAAATTAGAGCTTAACGTTTCTGCAGCTCGAAACTATCACGCATGAAATCAACACTCAAGCTTAAGCTTAACTTCTTCAAGAGTTGGTTACCAATTAAGATCGGACCAGAAGGTTGGACGTCGATCGGAACTACGACGGATTGACCACCAAACTCGACTGTGCCGAGACAAACGAAGTGATTAGAAACACTACCATCAGCTAAGGTGTACGGCTGCTGACCTTTCAAAATTAGACCTAAGGGAAAAGCAATCACAAATGGCAAGCTCAGATAGCCACTGAAACCAGTATCAATTAAGCCACTCACTTTCCGTTTCAAGTCGACAGAGACGCCAAACACTTCAATATCAACGTGGAGGCTATTGTCACGAATTGGATATGGCATTAGAAAAAACATCCATGCTACTTTTGTAGCTAGCTGGAGGAGGCTGAAGTGAGCCGATCTTGATAATGGTGAAAAAGTTGTCCGGAAACTCTTGCTCGGCTTCTTGAATAGCGAGGAGGAGATCTTCATCAACATAATAACGTTTACTTAATGGCTCAATCACCACATACTCACCGTTTTTGGTTTTTTCTAATTTTTCACGGAGTTCTGCTAAATAATACTGCTCACCCAGTTGAGTGATGTATGAGAGTGAAAACTCAGATGTTTTTATTTGATCAGTCATGACCGTCTTTCGCATCTATTGTATCGCATGTTTGGTAAAGGATGCCATCCACAAAGCCGCGGTGTCGATAGTACTCACGAGTGCCAATCGCCGAGATAACCGCCAGTTTCTGAAAACCACGCTCAGCCGCAATTTTTTTAGCCCGTTCCAGCAGTTTCGTCCCTAAACCTAAGTGCTGGGCTTTACCGTCTACGCGTTTACCTAGACCAACTGACTGGCCATACACGTGCACTTCGCGAATGATCGCAGAGCCATGAAGTTCGGGAATAAATGTGTCTGTTACTGTTGGCAAACTTAAACGCAAAAATCCGGCAATTCGATCCATGCCTACTTCTGGCACGATGTACTCCAAAAAAAACTCTTGACTCACTGTACTTGGATAAATAGTTTCTTTAAGTCGTAGTTCATTGGGATTAAGCTCATGTTGGCGAAGCTCGCGAGCACGAATATCAGTACTGGTTTGACCTTGCTCTGCTAACTTTCGCTCAGCGATCTCCCGGAAGTTAGTTTTCTTATTTCCCGCGACAATGTCCGTAGACGGAATATCGCGAATGACTCGAGTTAACCGGCAGTAGTTGGGCGTATGGCTCATACAGTAGCTCAGCACATCCAACAGCTCTTCCTCTGTATACGGCTTCCATAATCCACTTTGGTAGTACTCCATCAACTCTGCACTCTCAATTAACGAACACGGGTAGATCTTCAGCTCATCAGGGCAAAAATCAGGATCACTAAACAATAGATCGTAGTCACGCTTATCCATTTCTGGCGTCGAGCCGTAGAGGTTCGGCATCCAGTGAGCGTGAATTTTAAATCCAGCTTGGCGAAGCAGCTTGAATGCGCGGCGAGTGGCCGCCACATCATGACCACGTTTGTTCAACTTTAATACTTCATCATTCAAGCTTTGAATACCAATTTGGGTTTTGGTACAGCCAAGTCGGCGAACTCGCCGAACTTCAGCTTCAGAGATATTATCTGGCCGTGTCTCAATCACCAGGCCGACACTTCGACATTTCACCAGCTCATTTATCTGCTGTTGTTCTTCCAACTCTTCCCAAGTCGCGACTTGTTTCTGATCCACTCCACTGACTTTTTCCGGCGCGGTATAGAGTGCAGATACGACGTGGTTGTAACTGTCTTCCAAGTGCTAACCATGAAGTTGGTACTGTTCTAACTGTTCTTTGTTTTCGGCTGGATCGGTGGACGAAACATACTGATCAGTTTGGCCCATTTTTTGATTGGCAGCTGCTAACTTCTGTCGCGCTTCCAGATACGCCAAGGTACTTTTTTCCCGATCGTCATTGCCAATACTAAAGTCATTTAAAGCACGGAAACACTCTTTGATAAACCAGATTTGATAGGCCTCTGGATAGTAAGACCAAGTACCGCCCAGCACAATGATCTCGACTTTTTCAACGTCGTGACCGGTGTTGGCAAAGGCTTGCAAGCGATTATAAGTTTGCAAATAGGGGTCAAAACCATTCCGCTCAGCTCGCTGGGCGCCGGGCTCATCCGCCAAATAACTTTTGGGCATCCGAATATCATTTGGACAGAAGATACACTTGCCAGGACAAGGAAAGGGTTTAGTCAAGACTGTAACTGGCGTAACCCCAGAAATGGTCCGGGTTGGTTTCATCTGCAAAATTCGTAATATCTGCTGCTGCACTGGTTGTAGGCCATCTTGGCCAGCAAGTTGGCGATAGGCGATCACCAAGTCACTTTTGCGAAACGGCTGACCATCTACTCTGCGATAGGTATTCAGCAGTTGGGTCAGTCGACTAGGGCTCATCTCTGGCTCAGCCTCAATTACGGTAAACAGCTGAATAAGCGGTTGGCGGTGGTCTGTATAATCAAACGCATAGGATTTCATCTGGTACATTATACCTGGTGGAAGAGATACCGATGACCCCAGCAACTATTAGACAATTAAATGCTCTGAATCGACAGTTTTACCAAACTACCGCCGAGTCGTTCTCATTGACGCGCCAACGACCTTGGGATGGCTGGCAGACCGCCTGGGAGAGCATTGCAGCTGAGTTGCCAGTAGAAAAAGTCTCTGTTTGGGATGTTGGGTGTGGGAATGGTCGGTTTGCAGAGTTTTTTCGAACGAAGCTGGGTGCACAGACACTGGAGTACGTTGGAATTGATTCAAGTCATGAGCTGTTGGCTGAGGCGGCAAAGTTGAACGGGAAGATGGAAAAAACTGAGATTTCTCTTTCAGAAGTAGATGTGATTGAAGAAATGTTGAGTAATGACAAGTGGGACAAAAGGTTTGCGAGATTTGATGTGATCGTTTGCTTTGGCGTGTTCCATCACGTTCCTAGTTTTGAGCTACGAGCAAAGTTGTTAAAGACTTTAGCAAGCCATTTAAATCCTGGCGGAAAACTGATCGTCACCTTCTGGCAGTTCGGCCATAATCAGAACTTGATGAATAGAGCAGTGTCAGGTGAGACGATTGTCCTAGCTGCCCAAGACCTCGAACCGCTTGATTTCTTTTTAACATGGGAACGGGAAGAGCATGCAGTGCGATACTGTCACTGGGTGAATGAAGCTGAGCAGAAAAAGTTAATTGAGATAACTGGAATGAATGTTGCAGCTGAGTTTGTAGCGGATGGGAAGAGTGGGGGGGAGAATAGGTATGTGGTGGTGAAACTATGAACGCCAAAGTTGTAGGAGTGCAGCTAACAACTGTGCCAAAGCAAGTATTCCGGTTATCACAGATAATACAAAAAGTTTTGTTTGTAAGTTGCCGTTTTTCTCATCTAGCGACTTGATTACAAAAGTAAGTTTATCTATCGATAAAGTTGTTTTCTTTTCCATTTCGAGCACACCTTTAGTGAGCTCTTTGAGATCACGTGTCTCTATAACGTTTTTTTTGATTAAATGAACAGTTGTTGCCACCTGATCATTAGCAAAGCCATTCCCTGTTGAGATGTTTTGCTGTAAGTCACTGTCTCTGTCATTCATAGATTCAATTCTTGTTTTTCAACTTAACTTCTATCAGGATCTTCTTCAAAGTTGATATAGCATTCAACTAATCCTTTTTCATTAGTATTTAGCCTAAAATTCCCATCTTCATCTTCGACTACTTCAAAAAGCATTTGGTTTCTCTTCATAATATCTTCTTCAATCGTGTGATCTATATGATGAGCTGGAATTTCACTCTTTGATAGAACATGCTTGATCGGTTTATTTATCGAATTCACTTGATCGACATCCCAAATATTTTTATCTGGCGTATCACTTTTCCTATATAGCCGCCAAACTAAATCTTCACCATGTGACTCAAATATAGAGCTAGCTGTATCAGCATTTACTGCCATTGATGACTTGTGAAAATCTTTCAGGTAAAAACCAACAATTAGGTTTGGAAAACGTCTTTCAATATCTTTTTTTATTGCATCAAGCTGAACATAATGAAATTTATTAAGTCTAGGTCTCATCTAGTTTCACTCCAAAGTAATATTTAGAGATTATCTCTTCTCAGCCAAAATCGCCATGAACAACGGGATCTCAGTGCGGCCGCGGTTTTCCATCTTGGCAGCTTTGCCCTGGCTGATCTTGTCAGAGTTCCACTCTTCCATCTGGGTGACGGCAAAGCCAGCTTTGGCCAATGCATTGATATACGTGGACAGCGGGAAGTGATAACTCCAGGTCAGCGCAGAGTGTTGAGACTTGCCAGGATGAGCTTGAATCGGGATCTCAATCGGACTCAGGTAACGATCGATCCGGCGGTACTGAATTTTTTTGTAATCATCTACCCCCCAGCTAGACTGGCGAGGAATTCGAAAACACGGATGATTGAGCACAATCAAAAACTTTCCACCCGCACTCAGATGTTCTGCCGCGTGAGTACAGACGCGAACTGGATCAGCAATATTTTGGAGAGCCAAAATCATCGTAGCGTGGGTGAAGTTTAAAGGAACCTGGGGAAAAGTGGTTCGACTTAAATCAGCGACGAGATAGTGATGGTGAGTGGCATCATCTCTGTCTTTCGCCGCTTCAATTAGAGAACGTGAGGCGTCAACACCAAAGTAGTAAGCATGTTCTGGTAAGTGACGAGCAAGGACACCTTGGCCACAAGCCAGATCTAAGACCTTAGAGTCATCAGAGACTTTGAGCATCTTCAGACTTTGGGGAATGATCACGTGCTGGTGATAGTAGTGACCTTTTTCGCCAACGATCTCGTTGTACCACTGGTTGACAGGTTGCCAAGAACTTGACGTTGCTGCAGCTGCACTTTCCGGTCGGGTAGACCGAGGTCGCTCTTGCTTAGACTTTCTTGGTGGGCGGAATGTCGGCTTCATCATCACTCATCAGGAAAGTGGTGAAGAGCTCTACAATCGCTCCGCCAATCCCAGTTCCTATGATCCATGGCCAAGGCTGACACTTCCAGAAGTAGAGGAAGAGAGCTGCCAAACCAAAACCAAGGATCGTTACCACTCGACGAGGAGTGTGATTATTACTCAAGACAAAAGCCAAGACGACAACCAAGATGGCATAGATCACTAAGGGCACCCACCAAAATGGATTGTTGACACAAGTGCCATCAGTGGCACCAAGCACGCTAGGTGAAGGTGAGCCAGATGGGCTAACACTTGCAGCTGGGGTTGGAGTCGGCGATGCTGCAACCGTAGTTCCTAAAACTTGTCCACCTGGACCGTTTGGTCGACCAGTCAAGATCGGGCCACCAATTTTGGCTGATGCGGCTGAGCCACGAGGGCCAGGAGCACAGTCGTTCACACCAAAGATCTCAAATGTGTAGTTATCTTGGCCACTCAAGTTACTGACCGTGTACGTTGTCACATTGCCAATATCTGGGGCGCCGTACTGTGCATTATCAGAGTTGCGATGAAAGGCAAGCGCATAGTGAGTAACTGGAGAAACTGCTGTCCAGCTCAATGTCACGGTATTGGTGCCGGTCTTCACAATTGTTACTTGTGGAGCTGCACTTGGTGGATTGGCTGTACACACAGGAGGCTGGGCGTTATTTGTAACGCTTCCGCCCCCACCACCTCCACCGCCGTTACCACCATTACCATTAGAACCCGAGCCTGGAGAAGGCGTCACACCTGGAGTAGGTGAGACTGCTGGGCTCGGAGACACTACCGGAGTAGGGGAAACACTCGGAGTTGGCGATACACTCGCACTTGGACTTGGAGAAACTGCTGGAGTAGGAGAGACACTTGGAGAAGGAGTAGGACTTGGAGGTGTCAGACCGTTCACAAAGGTAAACTGTTGAGTTCCTGGAACTTTACTGACGACGCCATTTGTTGGGACATTGTCATTGCTACCACCCACATGTGACCAACCATTCTGCATCTGTTCAGTAATGACATAGGCGCCTGGTTGAACGTTTGAGAACTCATAACAACCGTTCAGTTGTGCTGTCGTCACTCCAGATTGGAGAACAGGGTAGATGAACACGTGAAGTGGATCTGCTGTTTGGTTACTGTTATCAGCGAAGTTGTTATCAGTAATGTGGACCTTAAAGGCGCCACCTGGATGATTCACGATCGTTTGATAGACGTGACTTGATTGATACTGCCCCCAGCTCAGCGAAGTACTGTTCACTTGTACACTCAGGAGACCACCTACACATGGAACTGAGTTATCAACCCATGGGTTTGGCTGACCCGGAATGTTATTGCATGGGATGTAAGCTGGGCGGTAACTATAACCAGCGTCAGCGATCATCGCCGTGTCACCATATTTATAGTATCCTCGAGATTCGAGAACATACTGTCCGGCAGGTAGTGTAAATGTATAGCCCTGATTACTTTGCAGTTCAGCGTCAGTAAAGGTGTGACTTGATCCTTGCTGGTTAGCGAGTACTACCGTCCACCCATTTAAACGAGTTGCGGTAGGGTTTTCTTTACAAACACGCAAGATATCAGTCGAAGGACTAGGTGTTGGAGAGACACTTGGAGATGGAGAGGCCAGTAAAGTCATGTTTCCAAACGTACAGGTCTTTGTCTCTGTATTAGGAGCAAGTGTGCAGTAATTTCCTGCAGGAGTTATCTGGGTCCAGCCATCTTGCTGAACTTCAAACACAATCACTTCGCCAGTCCCAGCTGGAATATCAAGTTGATAATTTCCATTACCGTTAGTTACAGTTGTTGCAACGACTTGGAAAACTTCGGCAGACAGCGAACCTAAGTTGTCCCCATACCAACCAGCATTTTTGGTCATAGTACTTGTATCACCATCAAAAACAGACAAGTTCATCTGACCACCTGCGTGAGTGACGACTTTATAGTATCCGTGACTAGGGTTATAGTTGCCCCAACTTATTACATTATTGTTCACTAAAAGATCACCTTGATTTGCTCCATATCCCGGAGATCCATCTGAGTAAGTTGCCCACGAGTCTGGCGTAACATACTCGGCATCGACTAGACCACTTGGACTCGCAGCACCTCTCCAAGTTCCATTGACTTTAAGATAGTACTCACCAGCTGGCAGATTTGCGACAGTGTTGGCACCATTTATTTGAGTGGAATCAACATTTACCGTCTCGATATACTTACCAGCTTTAATGGTCCAGTTGGCTAAACCGTTTTCACCATTTTCTTTTAGACCATTTCCATTCAAGTCATTAAACTTTTGGCCAGTTACGCTAAAAGCAGCTGGGGTTGGTGAGACACTTGGGCTGGGACTCATACTTGGTAAAGGACTAACACTTGGTGTTGGCGAGCTCGAAGGAGATGGTAAGACGCTTGGGCTTGGGCTGGCAGCGGTGCCATTCACAAAGGTAAACTGTTGTAATCCGAGAACACGAGCAAACGCTCCATGAGCTGGGACATTGTCATTGCCACCACCGACGCGTGACCAGCCATTTTGCATGTACTCGTACATAACATAACCACCTGGTTGGACATTTGGAAACTCGACACAGCCATTATATTGGGCGGATGTTACTCCCGATTTTTGAACTCGATAGATAAAGACCCGAAGTGGCTGTGCAGTTGCGTTGCTATTGTCACTATAAGTGTCATCAGTGATGTGGAGTTTGAAGTCGCCACCACCATGAGAAACAACAGTTTGGTAGACGTGATCGTTTTTATATGCACCCCAATTTAATGGTGTGTTATTAGCTTGAATACTTAAGTAGTTTGCCATACATGGCACTGTCGAACTGACCCATGGGTTTGGTTGGCCAGGCACATTACTACACGGAACATAGCTTGGACGATAACTGTACCCAGCATCTGAAATCATTGAGCTGTCACCGTACTTATAGTATCCCTCAGCTTGGATAACGTAGTCACCAGCCGGCAAGTTTTGAAAGGTATAGCCTTGATTATTTTGGACTTCGGCGTCTGTAAACGTATGACTTGGGCCCTGGTCGTCTGCCACCACCATTGTCCAGCCGTTCAAACGAGTTGCATTGGCATCTTCTTTACAGATGCGCAAGATATCAGTCGTTGGGCTTGGAGAAACCATCGGACTCGGACTGACAGTTGGGCTTGGTGAGACACTTGGTAAAGGTGAAGCACTTGGAGATGGACTCACTGATGGCGTCGGACTGGGACTTGGAGACACGATCGGTGATGGGCTTGGAACAACAGCATTACTGTTCACAAATGTGAACTGTTGCAGTCCAGGAACGCGTTGAATCAGACCGTGACTTGGCACATTATCATTCCCCAAACCAGTCATCCGTGACCAACCGTTTTGCATCTGTTCATATAAAGTATATCCACCTGGTTGAATATTGGGGAACTCGACACAACCATTGTATTGAGCTGATGTTACACCTGAAGTTTCTACGCGATAGATAAAGACGCGTAAAGGTTGTGCTGTTTGGTTAGTATTATCTGCATAGTTATTATCGGTGATGTGAAGCTTGAAGTCGCCACCTGCATGGGTAACTGCAGTCTGGTAGACATGATCACTTTGATATGCACTCCAATTTAATGGTGTGCCGTTGGCTTGCATGCTTAAGATGCCTCCCACACATGGAATCGTGTTACTGACCCATGGGTTTGGCTGGCCGGCTGTGTTACTACAAGGAATATAATCTGGGCGATAACTATACCCAGCATCAGAGATCATTGCTGCGTCACCGTAACTATAGTAGCCATGACTTTCAATAACATAGTCACCTGCTGGGAGATTTTTAAAGGTATATCCTTGATTACTTTGCAGTTCAGCGTCAGTAAAGGTGTGACTTGGACCTTGGTCATCAGCTACAGCTATTGTCCAGCCGTTCAAACGAGTTCCATTTTGATCTTCTTTACAGATTCGTAAGACGTCAGTTGAAGGAGATGGTGATGGGCTGACACTTGGAGAAGGGGAAACAGCAGGACTTGGACTAACAGATGGAGTCGGAGAAGGAGTAAGAACCTGACGGAACCCGACTGCATCTGCCAAGATGTACACTTGACCAGCATCTGCAGTAACTTCAACTTTTCCTGACTGGCCAGCAAAGTTGAAAATTCCAAGAGAAACCCACTCAGATTCGGTGTTTCCTGAACCCTGAGCGTCGCAAGCAGAACCATCAGCTTTCAAGTTTTGAGCCTTTAATACATCTGATCCTAACTGCGTAGCACCTGAGAACACTTGATAACGAGCTTGGCCACGAGATGGATCACAGACGTACTGTGCATAGACTTCGTATTGGCCAGTTAAGCTTGCATTTGTTGTCCAGCTCAATGTTTGGCCAGTTGCCGAGGCATTGGTACTGTAATCATCACCACCAACGGCATTCTGCAGAACAGTAGGTGATCCACCATCAACACCTGGCGCGGCAGTAACAGCATACCGATCCCAAGTTCCAGTTCCACCAGTAACTACAGTTCCCGTTGCGCCTTGGTCAACCTGCCAAGAATTATCATCAATGACAAAATCAAGTGGGCGAGCATATTTTGGAGTAATCGTGGTTAAGTCTGACTCTGAGCTTGCATCAATTGCCGTCACTTTATAATAGTACGTTGAGCTTGTAGAAACAGTGGAGTCAGTGTAGGAGTTTCCTACAATCGGAGCACCATTTACTTGACTAAAAGTTCCACCAGCAGTTGTTGAACGATAAACGTTATATCCCGTTGCACTAGCCACAGCTTTCCAATCAAGGTTCACACTATTTGCTTGTTCTTCGACCCAGAAAAGTGGAGCTTCAATTGGTGTAACAATAGCGGCAATGGTAAAGATGGTAAAGTGGTTCAGTGATTTAATCGTGACAATGTTACTACCTTTTGAAAATAACAGATCATTACCCTGAATTAACTGGCCATTCTTGAGGTCACTATCACTATTTGTGCTTGAAGTGAGAACACCAGTAGGATTTTTCCCATTATTTTCATATGGAAGAGACAAACTATAGGTGAACTGGCCGTTCTCCATATCAGAATAGATACCAAATGCGGTATTGCTGACTGCATGAGCAATCTTCATTTGGTTTGGAGTGAGTGTCAACTTATTAAAGGAGATGTAGCCTGGATGTTCAGGGAGATGAGAAAAATTAAGAACAACCCGATCATCTTGAGGAGCCTTGTACTCTTTACCCAGCTCAACAGGAGAGGCAGTAGTCCAAGTTTCACCGTCTTTAATCATCAAGACACCATTAAAAGTATCGAAGTTAAACTCACGATCAGCTGGCTCGCCATTGACGGTCATTGTCAGCTTCATCAAGCCAGACTTCACGTGGTGAGGAGTACAGTCATTTCCCGAGCAAGTACCCAAGAAAAGGTGTAGATCAACCTTATTTCCATTATTGCTGGCAGTTCTTTCACCTTGGAGAGCCTCTTGGCTAGCATCTGTTTTTTGATAAACAAATGAGTACTTCACATCTTCAGCAGGATTGATGTTAGCGTCTAAATTACCGGCTGTTGCATCGTAGTGGAACGTAACTGTTGACTGACCACCAGCTTGAACAGGTGAGAGCGGAGCAGTTTGAAGAAATGCCACTATAGGATACAGTTGTTGTAAGAGTAACGAGGATAATAAGAATAAAGATTGAAATTTTTTAGCAACTTGTCGGCGTATGTGCATAAACGTTACTTGAGCGATAGTTTTCTATCTCTCTGTATCTTGAGGCAGCTAAATAATATATATACTTACTCGATCATACTACTGTGGGGGTACTAGTTTGTCAATATAAAGTGTTCCCATTTTTTCCCCGAGTAAAATGATAAAATAGCTGCTTAGCTCTATGAATTCATCAGTTCTTCCAGAACAATTACTTCTACGATTACAACTTTTAGCTCCTGATCATTACCAAGATATCTTGTCAGGCTTTGAGCAACAGCGCGTTGTTAGCTTTCGCGTAAACACCTTAAAGGGTGAAGTTGCCGCGGTATCGCAAGACCTGAAGAATGCTGGATACCCTTTACACCAGTTAAAATGGTGGCCAGCTGCTTTTTTTGTAACCGATCAAGAAAAGCAACAAATTTTTCACCAAGACTATATTGATGGCAAACTATACGTTCAAGGTCTTTCAAGTATGTTGCCACCATTAATTCTTGATCCCCAACTTAATGACTTCATTCTCGATTTAACCGCAGCTCCAGGGAGCAAGACCACTCAAATAGCTCAGCTTCTCAATAATACTGGTCACATCATTGCCAATGACTTAAGCCCTATCCGTATCTTTAAACTTCAAGCCAACTTGAAACAGCAAGGCGTCACTAACACGCTCACCAAACGTGGTCCTGGAGAAGCGCTGTGGCGCAAGTTTCCAGAGCAGTTCGATCGGGTTTTAGTCGATGTCCCATGTACTATGGAGGGCCGAATATCTGTTTCTGATCCCAAAACCTACGACGATTGGTCGCTCAAGAAAATTAAAGAACTGAGTACTCGTCAGAAAATGTTGATTCGCGCTGCTATTTCCGCCGCAAAACCAGGTGCTACGATTGTCTACTCCACCTGCACATTAGCCCCAGAGGAGAACGAGGGAGTTGTGAGTTGGTTATTAGAAAAAGAACAGGGAAAAGTGGTTGTTGAAGAAATTTCTTTACCACATCTCGGTGAAGATACTCAGGAACTCATCACTGGCGGCGTGACTTCTTGGCAAGGTGAACAGTATGATCCTCAAGTTGCAAAAACTCTCCGGATCTATCCTTCGCAGACAATGGAAGGCTTTTTTGTAGCCAAGCTCCGCAAGCTCGAACCGACTGTCACCGCTGAAGCTCTCGCTGCACCTGCTCCTTTTTCTCGCAAATCGCGTTATCGCCCATCCCAATATGCAGTCAGAAAAGATGGTGGATCTCAGCACTGGCGAAGATGATGTTGAGTTCGTAGAATAGATGCACCTGCAGCAGTTTTTCTATGTCACTTTTTTCTACCTTTAATCGGCTAATCTCAAAAACAATCTCACCACCATCCTGGAGACGGCAACTGCCACTTGTCTACATTCAAGCAGAACCAAAGTTGAGTGGAATTGGCTGTGTGGCAATGGTTATTGCCAGCATCAGAAACCAAGTCCTGGTCGCTGAATTAGCAAAAAAATATCAATCTAAACGTCGGTTTTATTTAGATACAGTTGGCTGGACTCATAAAGGACTGGTCACAGTCATAAGCGAGTATGGAATTGAGAGTCAAGTATTTAATTGGAAAACTACTAACTGGATACTGGAACAGCTTCACCAGCGTCGGTATGTGATTGTTTCCCTTGAAATCCCAGCTCTTGGCAACTTGGCAGAAACAGATCTCTACCATCCGTTAGATTCAACCAAACCGGCAGTTCAGCATCTTTGTTTAGTTTATGGATACAGTGACGGGAATATTTTATTAGCCGATCCTCGAGATATTGGTCGATACTCTTTAGTTGAAGTACCAATTCCTTTATTTAGCCAGCTTTTTTTGGGCAAAGGCGTTGTTATCACCACTGAATAAACGCTAGAATATATTGCTATGTTTGTTGCCCCAGTTGTTGAGTCCCACCATTTTAAATCAGTTCCCTTTATGTTGTATACGTTAATGATTTTTTTTGTGATTGTAGCTGACAGCTGCATGAGTTATTACGCTCCAGTAGTGATGACACAAACCCTCGGCAGCGAAACGATGATGGGTGTAATTTTAGCCACCTCATCAACATTTGGAATGCTCTTTGACTTCTTATTCTCTAAAGCATTTGGTGATAAAAAATCGAATTTTTTCACTAAAATGTTCTTAGCAACAGCAGTTTTTTTTCCTTTAAGTTTCTTACTCTACCGCGCCATTCCTTCATTTTTATTTGGAATGTTTATTTGGGGTTTGTATTATGAAGGTATTGTTTTCTCTAACTTCCATGCGGTACATGAGTATGTTCAACCCAGACAACATGCATGGGCCTGGACGTTATTATCGATGATGAAAGGCTTAGGAGTTGTGGTTGGGTCATTCATGGCTAGTCAACTCATGACTATCAATCTTAACTATCCATTCTACTTCACAGTTGCAACTTTCGGTTGCGGAGCAGTTGTTTTCTTGATCAGAAAAATTACCCAACATACTGTAGTCAAACATGTTGCTCAGCAGCTGGCCGCACCAGTCAAACATTCTTTTACAAGTGAGTTAAAAATTTGGCGAGCTCATGCGTTTCTCTTGTGGCCACTCCTGATCATGATTATGATGTCGGTGTTTATTGACGCTACTTTCTTTTCAATTGGACCGCTGTTTGCTGAAGAGCTGGGGAAGACACAAAAAATTGGCAGCACCTTTGTGACTATGTATACCTTGGGCAGTTTACTTTTCACTTTTACTGCCACTTACTTTGCTCATTTTCGCGGTAAAAAAAGAGCGGCCTATTTTGCTGGATACTTGGCAGGTATCGGACTGTTCTTGATGAGTTTTTTGACGAATGTTTGGCTCATTCTTGGAGTTACTTTTCTCTCATCTGCTTGTGTTGCAATTATGGCAACAGAGCTTAATGCGATTTTTGAAGACTATATTGTTCGTAGTCCATTTGGACATGATTTGGTTGGCTTAATTGCCATTATGGCGAGCTTCGCTTATGTTGTTGGACCAATTTTTAATGGTTTTGTGGGAGAACGCATCTCAGCCCAGTTTGTTTTTTCAGTATGGGGAATTCTTTTGAGTTGTATTTCAGTAGTGGCCTTTGCCATTGTTAAAAGAAAAGTACGTTTACCTCATTATTTAGCTCGTGTATAAACTGAAGGATAAACTTTATTCCAATCACACAACTCATCACCAACGTTGGTGAACTGATTGTTTAATATGTTCAGTATAGATTTTTTCTACAGTATTCATCACATTCTTATGTAAACTGGGCAGCTCGCTTGCCCCAGCATTTTCCATTACTTGGGCAGCTGTTTTTCCACCAACAATAACTGTTGAGACAGCTTGATGCATCAAAATCCATTTCAAAGCAAACTGGCTCATCGTGTAATTTTCTGGCTTCATTTTTTTTAACTCTTTTACTGCTGAAAGCCCCGTTTCAAACTCAACACCAGCGAAAGTTTCTCCAACATCAAACGCTTGACCATGTCTATTAAACTCCCGATGATCGTTTTTTGAAAATGTGGTGTGGTCATCCATTTTCCCAGTTAAGAGTCCACTCGCTAGTGGAACGCGTACAATAATACCAACATTTCTTTTTACCGCCTCGCCGAAAAAAAGCTCCAGTGGACGTTGGCGGAACATATTAAAAATGATTTGGACTGTAGCAACGTTTGGATACTGAATTGCCTTGAGTGCTTCTTCCACCTTCTCGACACTGACTCCGTAGTAACGTATCTTCTTTTGCTCAACAAGCTCATCAAGTACAGCAAAAACTTCTGGTCGGTAGTAAACCTGAGTAGGTGGGCAATGCAGTTGCAGAAGATCTAAACATTTTGTGCCCAAATTAACTAGACTTCTGTCGACAAATCCTCGAATATTTTCTCGGGTATATCCTTCTGTAACATGCGGATCAAGTCTTCTGCCTGTTTTGGTGGCTACAAAAACAGCTTTCTTTTCGTCAGTACCTAAAAATGATTTGATCAGTTTTTCACTTCGGCCATCTCCATAGACGTCTGCGGTATCAATAAAATTGACTCCACTTTTCTTAACAGCCGCTAGTGTTTCTATCGCTTGTTCTTCAGAAATATTTCCCCAATCAGCCCCTAGCGACCATGCCCCATAGCCGATTTCCGAAACTTGATATCCTGTTTTTCCGAGTACTCGATACTTCATATTTTCCTCCACTGTTGAACTTCCCAAAGGTGCCCATCTGGATCGGCAAAGTAAGCAGTTCGCTGACCCCAAGGCTGATTAGTCAGTTCTTTAATAAAAGTGACGCCTTTATTCTTTAGCTCCTCAACATCTCGATCAATATTGTCGCTGTCGGGCAACGAGTAAATTGCACTACCAGCTTTACCTAAATGTTCAGTGCCTAATAATTTCTGCAGTTGCGACCTGCCATAAATCGCTAAGAAACAGTTGGGCAATTTAAACTGACAAAACTCCTCATCTTTCACTTCACGTTCGACTGCAAACTCCAAAACGTCTTTATAGAAAGATAAAGATGCTGCATAGTGATCTGTTACGAGTAGTATCCAAGCAATACCTTGTTTCAATTCTATTTAACGTAACACGTTTTAAGAAAATCACAAAGTATTTCTTTTATTATCTGTGATTGAAATCTGTTGAGTTGAGCTTACACTTCAACGCTGAATGTTATCTTACGAAAATTTTTCACTTTCTGTTGAACAAGCAAAGACAATTAGTAGTTCGAGTGAAAGAAATTTTGCGTTGAGATGCTTAGCCGTTGGCTGCCTACTGTATTATCAAGTTCCAATTGGACATTCTTGTATCGACTTTCTCGTTATCAATCCTAAAGCACATCAGCATGCTGATCTTTTGGAAGAAAGTTACGGAATATTAGTTGAAGTCACGCTCTTATCTAGAGCTGATAAAGAGAAGAAAACACGACAAAAAGTGATCAAAGGCAAGAAAAAAAAACTAGTCAATAAAACAGGACTGCGCAAAGAAAGACAGATTCAAGCAATGGCTATCTCGGGATATCGTTGGACAATTTTGTACGAAGAAAATATGGAAAAAATAATGAAAGGCAAAGCGAATTAAGTTTCTCACCAATTTAAAACGCTAATTCTTTTTTTAACCCGGGACGTAATACTTGGAATGAAAGCAGGAAACATAACAAGACTAAGATACTGCCAACTAAAAATGGAAATGGCACTGCAATTGTAGCAACGACTCCACCCAAAATTGGTCCAAAGATCATCCCTACACTTTGATATGACGCGTTCAGTCCCATAATTGATCCTTGGGACTTAGCGTCTGCTTCTTGAGATAGAATGGTCGGGATTAATGTTTGAGCAATGCTATTTGCAGTCCCTAATATAATTGATGCCACTATAAAAATAACTAAAGAATGGGAAAGATACATGATCAAAAATGCGAGTGAGGTGAAGAGCATTGCAACCGAAAATGCTTTTTTCATGCCGAGAATTTTTGAGATTCTACCAACCAAGAATGTCTGCGAAATAAGTCCGATTGCTCCAAACATCGTAAAAAGTTTCGCATTGTTTGATGGTGACATTTTTAAGACATTCAAGGTGAATGGTTGAAAACCATAAAGAATTGCACAAGAGAAGGCCAAGAAGAAAATGAGTGAGATCAAGAATGTGACGCCAACCTGTGGATCAAATAAAGTTCGCCACATTTTCGGGAAATCAAAGAGTTTACCTTTTTGCACTTCACCCATGTGCTTATTTGTTTCTGGTAAGTAGAGGGCGGTAAAGATAGTAGCAATCACCGTAATGATGCCCGCAATTATAAATGGAACTGCTGAGCCGTATCCCAGAGTTAAAGCCGCAATTGCTGGACCAAAGATAAAACCGAAACTAAAGGCAGAGCCAACAATGCCAAATGACTTTGCACGGTCTTCCGGTTTTGTTGAGTCAGAGATAACCGCAAAGATAACCGGAACGTTTCCGGCTGTTAAGCCATCAAGCGCTCGAGCTAAAAACAGAAAAAGTGCGCTTGGGGCAAATGCCATAATAAAGAATGATGCGGCAGTGCCAATAATGGAGATAAGTAGCATTGGCCGACGACCGAACTTATCTGATAAGCGCCCAATAATTGGAGTTGCTACAAATTGACAGATCGAGTAGATCGCGAAAAGCAAACCGTTTTGGAAATCACTCAATCCAAATTTCTTCGAGTAAGCATAGAGAATAGGGAAGACAATGCCATACCCCAACATGTTTACCATGGCAATGAGAGAGATAATGAGAATATTGCGGTCTATTTTTTTCAGAATGTTTATTTTAACAGAAATTTATGAATAGCGTATACAGAGAGCACTTAACTAATTGTGTGTGACTGCTTCGATCTTTTTTCCGGTAGAACGATCCGTTAACATAAATTTCAAAGGTTCACTAAAACGAAGTCCAACTCCGCCTAATATAGGATACGGATTGTTTTGGCAACAAATTGTATATTGTTCAACTATGGCACTCGTTGCTTGTTGTGCCAACATAAAAGCAAAATGCTTTGCAACACAGCCTCTAGGTCCATACGAGAATATACCAGCTGTTCCACCTTGAATGTGAGCCATTTTATCAAGGCCAGGTCTTTCGGGATTAAATGTATGAGCATCTTCGACAAATTTTTCTCCACCGAATGCATAGATTCCTATAACTAGAATGTCGTTTTCTTTCAATGTCACTTCATTAAAAGTAATATCTTTTTTCACGCGACGAGTTGCTATCGGTACAGGAGGGGTCATTCTTCCGACCTCATACATGATTCGTTTTAGGAGCTCAGTATCTCCATCATGAACAGCTTCTTGGTATTCAGGGTGCTGAGCTAATGCAAATAAAATACTTTGAATATAGGTCGGCGTACCATTGAAACACCCCATCAAAGTTCTCACAACATTTTCTATTGTGATGTCATCTTCCCCAGCGCCAAGATTAGATAGTATATGCTTAAACATGACTTGATCATTACTGCTTTTCACTTCACTAATGAGATAACTTATTAACTCTTCATAAGGGCGGAGCACAGTTCCTTTAACTACTGTACCAAAACTTTGTGGATAGAGTCCTGAAAGAAGAGGAACTATTGAGTGCTTCAGAAAACTTGTATGCGACTGCATTGCTCTCGTGGCTTCTGCCAATGGCACTCTTTTTGATGATAGCAAATCAAACATTGTCCGAAGTGTTACTATTTTTATCCAATCTTCCGGTAGCGTATTTTGTTCCGCCATTTCTAAGATTCCATCTCTCACACTCTCATGCGCCTCGATGGCTATTTTTTGAACATGAGTCGGACTGTACTCAGTTTTCAAGCTTGAACGCTCGCGGAGCCACTGATCTCTCTGAATTGTAGTAGAAATAAATTTCCCTTTAAAAAAATCTGATGTTTTTTGTACTGGAGTATCAACATCTAGAGAATCAAATTCTTGCGCAGTTAATATCTCTGCTGCAACAACGGGGTTTGTGACAACTGCAATCTGTGATGGAAGTCGATTAAATGGGATCGGGTTTGCAAATACATACCCAGCTATATTACCCATCATTGCATCAAACCTGCGAGCAACATCAATACTTTTAAATGAAAGTGTTGAACCTGTTTCATGTGCAAGCGAATTTCGAGCCATACTATACTTTTTTATGACTTCAGGAACAGTGTATTGAGAAAATTCTGGGTTCATATTCAATCAAGATTATAGGTTTCAAAAAAATGGCGGCTAGGCTATAAGTTAAGACATCATTAATAGACCTAAAGAGGTTGTTTTGATGCCCGACTAGGATTCGAACCTAGATAAACAGCTTCAAAGGCTGCTGTCCTGCCATTAGACCATCGGGCATACCAAACGTGTATTTTAGCAAGAGAGGACCAGTTCGTCATCAAGGTCTTGGTCTCCAGCGAAAAGTCCGTATAATACCCCTATTCCTGCCGAAGTGGCGAAATGGTAGACGCGCACGCTTCAGGAGCGTGTGGGGCAACCCATGGAGGTTCAAGTCCTCTCTTCGGCACCGAGAAGAACTGTAGCTTATTTTTTTCTAAATACGATCAATACTGTCGACATTTCTTGAGGTAATCCTGCTCGAAAATACTGTATTGTCGACTCTAGCTGTCCTTGAAGAACGAAGAATTCCCCATCTTTACCTTCCAATAATAGCTTACCCTTTTTATCTTGAATAACATAAGTTGCATGAAGAAAAAAAATCTCGTCATTATCTTTTGCAGCAATGACTACAATGTCTCCTTCTTCAAGCTGTCCGGTGGGAAGTTGAGAAATCGCATCAGGTGTTACTTCGTAGCGTTGGTTGGTGGCGGTGAGAATTTTTATCGCCCCAGTTTCTTCTAACCAGACCTGAGAAGAAAGGTCTAATTCTGGTCGAGCAACGTGAATTGCATATCCATAACAGTTTTGATTAAGCTCTAAGGTCTGAGCATCCCCAACAATTTCTAAGCCAGAGCTGGCCAAAGTGTCCAAATACTGTTCAAAGCTTGCTTTTCTTTTTTCGTCACTCAAATATGCAGTTAGGCTTATTTTTCCTTCTGGACGCTTTCGCACTATAGAGTCATCTAGTGTTTCCTCAATACCATCATGAACAAAAACAATTTTTCCCACACTTTCCTCCAAAGCGATAGCTTGATGCCTTGTCTCAGAGGAGGAGGACCCTAATAAGACCGCGGCGAGACCAGCTCTCCAGAGAAGTACTTTCCATCTTGGCGATTTATTTTCTCTTTTTTGATTATTAGTGTTGCCAGAAGTCTCTGGAAAATATTGTAAAATGTGTTCTCTCATATTTTATAGTATAGATAAAATAAAAGCCTAAAATAAAGACCTGATCAATACTTTCGTAAAACAACTGACTGCTTTATAATCTTTGATCTGGACGGTAAGGGTCACCTCAGTTAAAAACATGCCGAGATGGCGAAATGGTAGACGCGCACGCTTGAGGTGCGTGTGGGGCAACCCATGGAGGTTCAAGTCCTCTTCTCGGCACAGAATAGGGGATGGGGGAAGCATTTTGCAGCAAGATGCGGCATGATGGCTACCCCCTCAACCCTTACTCCTTAACCTGAACTAGGCCGCTTAGCTCAGCTGGTTAGAGCATTCGGTTTACATCCGAAGGGTCGGGGGTTCGATCCCCTCAGCGGCCACAAAACAGCGGCACAGTTAAGGAAGGCAATACTTTTTTTGAGATCTTGATGAAGCCAAGCTAGCCAAGTTGGTCACGGCGCGTGTCTGAAAAACACGAAATTCAGGTTCGATTCCTGAGCTTGGCACCAGAAAGTACGATACAATAGCGAAATCGCGAGAGTAGCTCAGTTGGCTAGAGCGTCTCCTTGCCAAGGAGAAGGTCGCGGGTTCGAGTCCCGTCTCTCGCTCAAAATTACAGCTTCCACTTTTCATAAAATACTTTTAGACTACATAAATATGATCTTTCATAACCGTTTTCAGCCTCAGCTTCTTTTGCTTTTGATTTGTTCTTTCGTTCTTTCTCTTCTGTATCCTTTAAAGGTTCAGGCCGTTACGCAACCTAGTCTCTACTGGGGAGCATATATTTCTGGCCTAACTTATGGCTCAGGCTTTGGCTCTCCACCTTGGGACATGAATACTTGGGATATGTTTGAGAAACATGCCCAGAAAAAAATCTCGATTCTCCACTTTGGAGCACCTTGGTACAACGCTGCGGGCTGGCCTCACGGTTACTACCCATTTCCAACTCAACAGATGCAACAAATTCGTCAACGTGGCGCCTATCCAATGTTAAGTTGGGGGAGCTGGGACTATAACAACGGTGCAGTTCAGCCAGAGTTTGCTCTTAAAAATGTAATTGCTGGAGCAACCTATCAATATAAAGGAAAAACTTTTGATAGCTTCGTACATGAATGGGCAAAAGGCGCTAAGGCTTGGGGCCATCCCTTTTTCTTACGCTTCAACTGGGAGATGAACGGCTGGTGGCAGTTCCCATGGTCAACAGCTGTAAATCCATCGTCTCAAAAAAATCCGACTGGTAATACTCCAGCAGAGTACGTTGCCGCCTGGAAGCACGTTCATGATATTTTCACTCAGGAGGGAGCAACCAACGTTACTTGGGTCTGGTGTCCAAATATTGCTAATAACTCAACAGTTCCATTTAGTCAACTTTATCCTGGGGATGCTTACGTCGACTGGACATGTCTTGATGGTTACAATAAGGATTCTAAATTCTGGCTCACTTCCAAAGAAGTATTTGGTGGGCAAGCAAGCTATCCAATTAAAGATTCATACAACCAGATTTTAAGTGTTGCACCAAATAAACCACTGATGATTGGGGAGACCGCTTCAAATGAGTCGCCAGCAGATACTACCAAGAAAGCTTCCTGGATTACTGATTTCTTGGCTACCCAGTTACCGCAGCAGTTTCCGAAAATTAAAGCACTCGTATGGTTCAACTGGAACTCCGATAGTGGCAGTAGTTACGTGATTGAAAGTTCAACCAAAGCACAGACCGCCTTTGCGAATGGGATTGCTGCCGCTTATTATGCCGCAAACACGTTTGATGCTGCAGATATCTCACCAATTCCACCGTTAGAATCTCAACAGTCAAGTCCAGGCCCTACACCCAGCATTTCTCCGAGTCCAAGTGTTTCTCCAAGCCCGAGTGTTTCTCCAAGCCCAAGTGCAACACCAGCTACCTCGCCATCTCCAAGCCCTTCAGCTTCCCCAGGAGTATGTGTTGGCGATATTAATAGAGACAAAAAGGTTGACCTGTTGGACTATGCAATAATGGCAAATAACTTTTTCAAGTCACCATTGCTTGACCCACGCGCAGATTTAAATAGTGATGGAAAAGTAAACTTGCTTGATTTCGCAATCTTAATAAGTCGCTTTTTGAAACCTTGTCCGTAAAGCTGTTCACTTACTTTGAAAGTGCAGTCTTAATTAACTGGCCAATGAAGTTAACGACCCATTTTATACCGTCATAAATCATCAGCAGACCACGTTGTGCAATTTTTTGAGCATTCTGGCTGCCCACTTGTCGAGCATCATAACCGAGTTGATTTTGCATAAAGGTAGTATAGCGTTTAAATCTTCCAATCTTTATACATGTTCAGTAATGGCTCAACATTTTGTTCAGTAATATCTTCTGCAGACAAAGAACTTATTTCAAAAATCTGAGTCTCAATTTTTTTCAAAAACGCTCCCATCACATAAGAGAACGTCGAAGGCTTATCTTTCAGGTTATAGCGGATCCGGCCATCTTCTAATCGTTCAGCTAGGGAGACGACTCCATGCGGAGCAACTCGCATGTCTGCGTAGGCACAGATTTTCAGGCCCATATCTGTAGACTCAAATGTCTGTTTAGCTTTATTGAAACTCACTGCGTTGACTAACTCCACAATCCGCTCACTTACGCCGATCTCTGCCAAAATTGCTAAGGTCCCGTGATGTGCATTTTTTCCATATTTTTTAATAAATTTCTTCTGGACAGTTTGCCAAAACTCACGTCCTTCCGGCTGTAAAAATTCTGGAAAATAATTCAGGTCAAACTTAATAATATTGCCCATGTCGTGTAGTAAACAGGCCATCAGAATATTTTCTTGATCACACACAGCTGACAGGTTATTGCAGAGTAATTCTGCCACTCCAGTCACCCGAAACATATGCAGTTGTAAATTACATTGAATTTGATATTGGCCGTAGAGTTCTGCGATCGTCATTATCGTGATCTTAACAGACAAGCGCCTTTCTCACGATCAGGGTTTCTCGCATCTCAAATCTGAGCTGCTATAATCTACAATGCGCACCCATAGCTCAGCTGGATAGAGCGATTGTCTTCGGAACAATAGGTCGTGAGTTCGAATCTCGCTGGGTGCACAGTTATTGTGGGGTTGAAACTTTATGATTCATATTCTCTGTGGCCTTCCTGGCAGCGGCAAAACAATCGCAACACATTATTTAGCTGCAAAACTTAATGCGGAAGTTATTAATACTGACTTGGTTCATAAACTTCTTTATCCCAAAGGTGCTCATACACTTACTGGTGACTTTACGCCTGAATCTTTAGAGGAAGTATATCGTTCATTAAGATTACTTGCTTATTTTCTGACCAAGACGGCACCTCAAAAACACATTATTTTTGAAGGTAGTTTTCGCCTTGATAACCAAAGACAATCTATCATCTCAATTCTCACAGAGCTAACTGCTAAGTACTCGATTATCTATCTAGAAGTAAGTGATGATCAAATAGTGAAGCAGAGATTAGAGGAACGATTAAAAACAGGACATGCAGGTGATTTCCAACATTATTTGGATATTAAACAGCTTTACCAAAAACCAAGTCAGGCTTTTATAATTCAAAATAATACTACTCTGCAAAACTTATATTCTCAGCTTGAGGAATATATAGTAAAAGTTGTCAAGCAAATCACAATTTCCGAATAATCATTAAATCTTTCACGGCTTATAAACTCAGTTCTTTGACCACAGTCCAGTCTTTTTCATCCAATACAGTAACGCCTTGATCGCCGACAATATAGAGATGATCTGCCAGGAAAACTGCGCGTTTTACTTGAGTTTGATCAATAGCTTTCTTAAGTATCAGCTGATCATCAGCGTAAGAGAAAACATATCCACCTTTACTTCCTGGCATAAAAAAGACCATGTGTTGAGCATCTTGCAAAAACGCGTGATGATTATTTAGTGCTTCCGACCAATACTCGTCCAGTGTGTACTGAGCAATCTCTTGAGGATTCTGGGGATCTGCCACATTAAAAAGTGAAACTTTCACCTGTTGACCTTCTTTACCAACTCCAAGTACCCGGGTTGGACTAAGTGGATGGAGATAAGCAGAGTAGCCAGGCATTTTCAGCTCACCACTTTGGGTTGGGTGATCAGCATCTCGGAGGTCAAGCACATAGAAAGGATCTGTTTGCTTAAAAGTTACCACATAACCAGTGTCCCCTAAGAATCTAACTGCATAGATACGCTCGCCTTTGCCTAAGTCTTTGACGACACCTTTAGTATTTAAAGCGCTGTCAAGTATATATACGTCACTAGCCGAGTCAGCCCGACCAAACTGGGTCCAAGTTTGACCAAACGTGGTTGCCACGCGAAGATTGGCTTTGTACTCATCAAGCGAAAACTGATTCAGCAGATATCCTGGAACTTCTCCAGTCGCTTCAGCACTTAAAGAGTCTGCATTGAACTTCACAATTAAGGTTTTTTCTAGTTCACGGCTATGCTCACTCAAGTATCCCTTCATCTTGTTCTGTAGATCATTACTCAGCTGCAACTGTTTATCTTTATCTTGAGTATTCATGGAGGTTTGAATAATGTGCTGCAGTTCAACCATTTTGGCTTGATTACTAATGTCATAGCTACGCAGCTTTGCTAAACGTCCAACCACATCATCAGCGAAGAGACCTCGGCCTTGAGTTGATAAGAATCCGTACCAAAACTCGACCATATCAGTTTGGCCGTGATAAGTCAGATAAATGGAGTTTTCTGACATATAGACAATGCTACTAGTAGAACCTAGCACAGCAGTTGTTTTCTCAACTGCACCACTCGCGGTGTTGAGCTTCATTACTGTATAAATGACATTGGCATCGCTGACTAGCTGGTTAGGATAATAAATGTCAGCACAAGCGATGGTCAACTGCTCACCAGTCACTTGGCTAATTGGCATGACCGGACAGCTATTTGCCGTTGTTGTTTGGGTTACTAGATAAATCTGGTCATTCTTTAATCGTGCCGTGACGTAAGTCGTATTGTCCTGAACTTTCAGTTGCCAGACTTGTTTTGGAGAAGTTGGAGTAGTGACATCAAAACCAGTCACGATTGTTCTGCCATTTTGATTGCCAAAAATAACTAGGATATTTTTACTTAATAGAAGCTGACCGGCACTGTCAATCTTGCCGATTTTTGCTAACTCAGCAGGAGGGAAGGCAGCGAGGATTTGAGTTGCTTGAGCTGGAGCTTGATAGTCACGAACCGGATACATCGCTGATTGCGGCTGCATGATCATCGGCACTGGCCGAGGATATGGTAAAGACCATGACTCCTCGGAGAGGAAGAGCTGTTTCCCATCTGTCTTCACAATGTCTGGTTCATCAATACCAGCCACCTGAACGTTCGTTGCAGAGACTCTCTCAGGCGGGACTTCTAACGGACCTGACTGAGCGTATCCAGTAGTTGAAGCATTATTTGCTCCTAGGTTTTCCATAACCGGTGCAGGCAGAGCCAACGATCGGCCAACACTTACTAGACTAGAGTTCATCGAATCTTGATTCTGTTGGAGATAATTTTTAAACTCTTCATCTGAAGAGAACTTCTTTAGTCCAAAATGTGGGCCAGCGCTTGGCTTGGGAGTAAAAGGGGATTGAGGCAGCCCCAGTAAAGATTTTTGAGATAAATTCTGGATATTATAAAATAAAAATCCTATAGCCACAAAAACGCTTAACCCAATGACAACCACAACTTGCCGTCTACTTAAATGCTTTGGATCCTGATGAGAATTTGTTGATGAAGTGGTTGAAGGAGCTTCAGACATAAGCTGAGTATAGCAAATAAATGAATACGCGATCACTTGGTGGTTTTTTGGGCAAAATTATATGCAACTGCTGCACGAATCAAGTTTTTCAGTGAGTTTTCATCAATTTTATCGCCTTGGTACAGATCAATCGCTCGCCATGTATTGCCGTCAAGACCAGCATTAAAAAGCTTGTCTGAGTCTGAGAGTTTGGCGCCCTGAGCAAAGGTCATTTTCACTTTTTCTTTGTGCGCGTTGGCTACACAGAGCAGTCCGTTGTGAGACCAGCATGGGCTGCCCATCCACTTCCATTCCTCGATAATCTCGGGGTCAGCAGCGAGAATAATTTTGCGGAGATTGGCCAGCATCGCGCCACGCCAATCTGTAAGTCCTGCAATAAGTTGATCAATGTGGTCGCTCGGTTTCATATTTATATTATTTTCACTTGTCTTTGTGAGTCAGGTGGGAATCGAACCCACGACATCCTCCTTAAGAGGGAGGCGCTCTAACCAGCTGAGCTACTGACCCAAGACGTCACAAGCCTGAAGATTATACCAACACTTCCCGCCTAGCGCACCCACCGGTACAATCCATCACATGCAACCTGAACAGTTCAAACTTCACTTCCTGATGCCGCGGGTACCTGACGTGGCAAAACGTGGTCGGCATGTCCTGATCTTACTGCAGAATGCCAAAGGTAACTTTATACTTGGCACCAAACATATCTACCCAGCAGGAATTAGTCGTATGGTTGGTGGAGGTATCGAGAGTGGAGAAGACAGTCTTGAGGCAGCCCAAAGAGAGCTTGTAGAAGAAACTCAGATCACTGCTGCTTCAGCATCTTTACTTCCGCTTACCACTATTTTTGCCAATCTCACCGAAACAACAACTGGCAAGATCTATTCTTTTATTACTTATCTCTATTACTATGCCGTTGGTGATCAGCCGCTTCGGCCAAGTGATGACCTCGATAATATCGTAGAGCTGACCGGTGCAGAATATCAACAACTCATTCAGCGCTATACGACTCTTTCTCCAGAATTGGATAAAACTAGCGGTTTCGCCTGGTCCGATTATGGCAAGCTTTATGGCAAAATTCATCAGATTGCTCTAGATGCACTTCACCACGTACAATAACGTTAGTCTGCCTCATGAAACATGGCTCATTTACTCCTCAATCACACACATTTGATACCACAGAGTTTAAAATTGTGGCAGCATTGCTTGATTACTACGCGCTACCATACTCCGTTCGCTCTTTAACTGATTATCTGCATCGTCATAACTATGGCAGTTTAATGACTGAAGTCGCTGACTGCTTACTGCAGCATGGGTTAATTACCACCCTAATTACTGCAAATCCTGAACTGCTCAATCGAGACGCATGGAGAGCCGTACATAACCTTGAGTACCCATTCATCGATCCCAATCGTTTACCTACGCTCACTGATATCGAGCGGGTAATTTCTCGAGGCGTGCTGTTAAAAAAACTTCCGCCGTCACTTGCTTTGATTGATGAAGAGATTGCTCAAGGTTATCCTGTGATGATTTCCTACGTTCCTTCATTGATTATTGGGATAAGGGAACTGGGCAACTCTTTAGCAATTATTGTGGCTGGCGATGAAGAAAACTACACTTTATTTGAGCCAGCATTTGCAAACGTTTTAACTCTCTGTTCAAAAAAAACCTGTCTTTTTTCTATACTTGAAGTAAAATCTGCTGACCCTAGTGCAGCATCTCTGTTAACTATGAGAGAAAAAACACCTGCACCTTTAGGACCACCACCACCTTTACCAGAAATATGACCAAACGTCTCTGTACCTTCCTGATTATTACCTTGTGTTGTGTGTTTTGCCTGACATTTCCGGGCCGAATCTCAGCTGCGAATACTCCGGCCACGCCCAGTGCCAGCAAAACAGACTACCTCGTCGGCACCGTCACTCAAATTACGAGTGAGGGGAGAACTTCTCAGGACGACGTCACTTACTACACCCAGCAGTTAAAAGTTAAACGACAAGATAATGGCGAAGTGCTTGATGTTCAGGCTGGCTCTGAGTATCAACCGTTGAATGAACATCAACGATTAAAAACGGGTACACAAGTTATTTTAGCTCATCAAGAGATTACACCTGGGCAGTGGCAGTATGTGCTTGCAGATGTCTATCGTTTACCTACATTAGCGGGGTTGGCATTTGGATTCTTTGTGCTGGTAATTATTATTGCCCGCAAACACGGAGCATTGGCAATTGTGGGGATGGTGCTCAGTTTATTTATTTTGACCTACCAAACTGTCCCTCAAATCTGGAATGGTCAAAATCCACTGCTAGTCAGTTTACTCGGCTGTAGCATTATTGCAGTTTTCACAGTGTATCTCTGCCATGGATTTAATCGTGAGAGTCACGTGGCATTATTTTCAATGTTCTTGACCTTGGCAGCAGTCAGTATCTTGTCATACGTAGTGGTACAAGTCGGCCACTTGGCCGGATTGGGCAGTGAAGAAGCGTATTATCTTCAGTTCGGTCAAACGTCAAAGTTAAACCTGCAAGGCTTGTTATTAGGGGGAATTATGCTGGGCACGTTAGGTGTGCTTGATGATATTTGTCTGGCCCAAGTCTCGATTGTTGGTCAGCTTCGAGAAGCAAAGCCCGACATTGAGTTTCACGAGCTTTATACCCGTAGTCTGGCAGTTGGCAAAGATCACGTTGCTTCACTGGTCAACACCCTTATTCTGGCATATGCCGGCAGTAGTTTGCCTTTATTCTTACTTTTTACGATGTCCCAGGTGCAACCTACCTGGGTAACGTTAAATAGCGAGTTAATTGCTGAAGAGATTGTCCGGACTTTAACTGGCTCAATTGGCTTAGTTCTGGCCGTCCCCTTAACCACGCTGGCTGCCACATTTTTTGCACTTCGCATCTCAGCAGCTACGTCCAAAAAGTCGCATCTTCACCACCATTAACTTTTGATTTTAATAGTTGAGCTTCACCTACACTTTTAGAGCATCTTGCATGGCTATGGTTTTCCTGCCTACAATGAAGACAATTCCTACTCAAAATGCCAGTTTTTATTAATCAAAATGTCTATCCCGGAGAGTTTCTTCTCCATAGAAAATACGCTCCAACGGAAACGATATTAGACTTAATCTGGACGCACTCTAATGTGATTGTAGATGTCTGTTTAACACTTCTAGATCACTACGATTTTGATAAAACTGAGTTACCTCGGGAGGTTGTGATTCAGGCAGCACTACTTCATGAGATCGGAGTCTATGCTTGTGGAGGATTCGAGTGGATCCCTAGTCAACCACCGTCAACCCATCCGTACATTCAACACGGCATCATTGGTGGCTGGATTCTACAACAAGAAGGATATGCTAACCCCGTAGTTCAAGCTGCGTTCTGTCATATCGGCATGGGTCTCACCGCAGAGGATACTCGTTCTCATGGTCTTAATTTGCCAGAAGTTGACATGTTTCCCCAGACTCCTCTTCAACGATTCATGACGTACTCCTCAAAGTTCCACAGTAAAGCTCCGAAGTTCCGCACCAACTCACAGATTCGCGACTCCTTAGCAATGTTCAGTGCTGAGAAAGTCAGCCTCTTTGATTCACTTGAGAAGGAGTATGGAGTTCCAGACCTGTTACCCATCCAAGAAAAGTATAGTGCCTGGGAGAAAACGTTTGGATTTAAAGTAGAACAGTTAACAAAAGCTCAAAAAACACTTAATCTCAATCCAGCCGGGATTGCTGGTCTGTCTTAAAAAAAATTTTACTTAATGAGTTTCTGCTAAATGCTTTTCGACGGCACGTTTAATTGTGTCTTGATACGCATGATACTGGGCAGTTGGATGACCATCTTGGTCAACAAAGGAAAAACGGGTAAATGGACCTGGAGCTCCTTGGAGAATAAATGGTGTAACTGCGACGATCCGCTCGTCTGTCCAGATCTGGTCAGCAGCATATTGATAGTAAGCGCTCAGCCAACGATGCGTAGTACTATTATCTTCCCAACCAGTCTCAGTAATGAATGTCTGCAGCTCGCGATTTGACTTATTTTTCAAGTAGGCCAACTCATAGGTATAGCCACGCAAAGATTTCTTATCTGTTTTTTCTGGTGACGCACTAAACCCAGGGTTTGGGTAGGAGTGTGAGTTCCAGTAATCAAGTACTTCAAAAAGGTGGGGATCATAGGCAAGCATCGCATTTAAATACTCAAAAGCTTCGCGAGTCTCTGCACCATTTGAAGCACCTAAGTCCATTGCCGCGGGCAAAATTTGGTAGTTTTTCTCTTCTGAGTGTGCCCAGTTTGCCGTAAACCGGAGCAAGTCCGCATAGTTTTCTGGATCTATATTGCCACCCCATTCATTCGCATGATTTACCTCATTAAAAACAATAATGTATTTTTTTTCAGATGGCCAATCTAACTTTCCTAAGAAAGCAAATATATCCACAATGTCACCCTTGGTCGGAATTGCCCAAGCACCGTTGTCAAACGTAGTCACTAACCGCACAATTGGAATTACTTTTTTTTCTTTAGCTTTACGGAAAAAATCTTGCCATTCAGATGATCGATCTTTATGAATGTCTTCTAAAGAGAGCGGGATTGTGACGTAGTGCCACTCATTTGTCTCAGTTGGAGCAATTAATTCAAGCCCTTTTTCCAGCTCCGCAGGGTGGAGAAGATGAATTCCAAAAACTGAGTTTTCGCGTGCAGAGACGGGAAAAACTTGACTGCTCAGTAAAAGTGCAGCCAAAACTACCCCACTACTGAGTTTAATGATCATCTTGATATTTTTCTCAAGAAAAATTTGCATCTTTACTATTATAGGATAGCATGAAAAAGGGGGATTGTCGACAAAAAGAACTGTTTCACGTATACTGCAGCTCGATGAAAAAAACCTTCATCATTTTTGTGTGGTTTATCGGCTGTATCGGAAGTGTGATCGCCGGAGTTCTCACATTCACCTTAAATGAAAAACGATCTCTGCCTCTTTTAACTGTTATCAATACGGCGGCAGAGCAGCGCCTTACCCAACCCCATCAGCAACTTACAGAGTTTGGGCAGGTTAAAGGGATGTCTACGGTGTTAGAGGCTGAGGATGCTCGTCCGCAGCTCGTCGCTAACTTCCTCACGCGTCATGACTCACCACTCAAGCCTGCTGATGAGTATGCCCATAAGATCGTGGCCATTGCCGATACGTATAATATTGATTTTCGTTTGCTCCCCGCTATCGCTATGCAAGAAAGTAATCTGTGCAAAAGTATTCCTGAAGGTTCATATAACTGCTTAGGGTTTGGCATTCACTCCAAAGGTACATTAGGATTTGCAAGTTATGAAGCTGCTTTTGACCGCGCTGGCAAAGAATTGAAGCAGAACTATATTGACCAAGGGCGAACCACACCTGAACAAATCATGAAAAAGTACACACCCTCCAGTAATGGCAGCTGGGCGGCATCAGTCAATCAATGGATGGCTGAGATGCGTTATGATGATCGCCAGTTAGGTAAAGAGTTGAACCAACCGAGTGCTAACGTTCTTGAGTTTACAGAGCCAGCCACACCTTCGGCAACACACCGCCCCATTAGCCAGTAACTATTTTTTTCGATTTCTTTTTGTACTAGCGCTCCATTGAAACGAGCGTAAAATACTCATTTCTTACATAGTATTGACATATTTGTATATATTTGATACTATTTACATACATCAGAAGGTAATCCTCACCGGACTCTTTCTGATACCAAAGCACCCCTCCAACTGAGGGGTTTTTTGTAGCAATTTTATGAAAAGGAAGTAATTAGATACTTCCTAAAGTGCCGAGAACAGGAATCGAACCTGCACGCCTTTTAAGGGGCACTGGATTCTAAGTCCAGCCTGTCTACCAATTTCAGCATCTCGGCTTGAATGTCATAGGCATTATACCTGAAATCAGCCACTTCACAGTCGACTTTCAAATAGCATAAGATGAACGCATGGGTAATATCGTTAGCGCTGCTCCTGTTGTGTCACCTTCTCAGCCTGCACCCCCGCCTACTCAACGTGGAAACACGAGTTCAGTAGCTATTGAAGGAATTGCTGAACCAATAGCTCCTCAATCTGGTTTTTACGTTGATCCTTTTGGACCAAATCAGAATCCACCTTCATTGCCCAGAGAAGAAAGCACTACTACTGAACCTCCATCAATTACTCCACCAGAACCCCTACAACCGGCAGAACAACCCCCGATTACGCTTCCTCAGGAACAAACCGATACTTTTAAACACGACGCTGCCTCAATTCTGAGTCGAATGCCCGATATATCCCAAATGATGAAAGACCTCGAAAAAAGTGGCTGTCTACTTCCAGAATTGAATGTCCAGCCACAAGAAATGGCTGATACAAGTCCCTTGGCCGCCCTTCAGCCACAACGTTTGAAAGATAAAGGGACTTACTTTGGCTCACCCTCTACTAAAGCTGCTCAGCCACTTTTAGCAGAGATAAAACTGGCTCACTCTGAAGCAATACATCATGAACATGAAAGTAAAGAAATCCCACTTTTTGTGTTTGCTGCTTTGATTGGTTTTCTCCAATCTCTTCAAGGCATAGTTCAAGCAATCTACTTTATTAAAATTACCTATCCTAGTTACGAACGAGATATTATGATTGGGTTGGTAAACACAACTGATGTGAATACGTCGGTTATTAAAGCAATTATTATTTGTGTATTGGCTGTAATTGGTGGGATTATTAGTTTGTTTATCTTAATAAAAAGAGCCAGAAATTCTTCATTTTTACTTTACTTTCTGATTGGAATGATTATCTTAAACTTTATTTCACAGAACATTCTGGGTGGCAAAGAATTTATAAGTGGCAATCCTTTAGCCCTACCTCAAATGATAAGTGAGATCATCTCAAAACAGTAGCAAACTCTTTCAAAATCCTCACCAAAGAAGTGATAAGATGCCGTCATGCAAACAGTAATCTGTCCCAACTGTCATACCCCAATCAACCTTGATGAAGCACTACAAGAGCAGCTTCAAGCACATCTTCACCAGTCTCTTAAAAAACAAGAACAAACACTTAAAGTTGAGCTGTGGGCAAAGGCCCAAGCTGAGGCACAGAAGCGGTCAATAGAAACTCAACATCAACAGTTTGAAGAGCTTAATACTCAGTTGAAAGAGCAAGCAGCTCGTGCGAAAGCTGCTGAAGCAAATGAGTTGGAACTGCGCAAAAAACAACGCGATGTTGAAGAAAAAGGAAAACAGCTAGAAATTCAACTCCAACGTGAACTGGATCGTCGCCTTCAACAAGAGCTGGAAAAAGCTTCTCGGCTGGAAGGGGAGCGGTTTTTATTAAAAGAACGCGAGTATCAAAAACAGATTATGGACATGAAAAATGCGGTGGAAGAAGCACGCCGTAAGTCTTCATCAGTTTCTCAGCAGCTGCAAGGTGAAGTGCTCGAGCTAGAGCTTGAACATATGCTTAAAGAAGCATTTCCGTATGACAGTATTTCTGAGGTAAAAAAAGGTCAGTTCGGTGCTGACATGATCCAAACTGTGCGAAGTAATAGCGGCAAAACGCTCGGCATTATTGTCTGGGAGTCAAAACAAACCAAGGACTTTAAAGAAAGCTGGCTCCCAAAATTAAGAGAAGACGCGCGAAATGCCAAGGCCAACATTGCTGTTTTAGTGACGCATGTTCTTCCGGATGACATCAAAACGTGTGGGGAGCGTGATCATGTCTGGGTAACGAGTGTTGAGTTTGTCCTTCCTTTAGCCTCACTGTTGCGCCAGACATTGCTAAAGGTTGATCAAGAAAAAATAGTTCAATCAGGAAAAGAAATCAAATCTGAGATGCTCTACACCTACATTAATAGTCACGAGTTCCATGGCCGCGTTGAAGCAATTGTGGAGAGTTTCCGCGAAATGAGAGATGACTTAGATAAAGAACAACGCGCCTTACTTAACTCTTGGAAAAAGCGCGAGAAACAGATTCTCAGGTTAGCCACAAATACTGCATTTATGTACGGCGAACTTCAAGGCTTAGTTGGCACAAGTTTGCCGGATATTCATGGGTTGGCACTTGAAAGTGGCGTTGAGTAAATCCAAAACATGATCAGATACTCTGTTCAACGGAATCAGCGGAGTCGAAATTTGCGACTGCGGATCAGCTCAAACGGCGAGGTGACTGTCAGTGCGCCACTCCGGATTTCCAATCAAACCATTGAAAAATTTGTGATTGACCATCTTGACTGGATCACCAAGCATCAAGCTCGGGTTAAAGACCAGCACCGAACAGATCCAGAGACGGTACTTGTCTTTGGCAAGGCCTATCGTAAAGTCATTGATCAAGAGTTGAAGTTTGATCACCCAGTTACCATTGTTGGAAACGATATTCATATTTTACCAGTCACCAGAACCAAAGCATCTGTCGAGCGAGCCATCACCAGCTTCGTCAAGCACACTGCTCAAAAATATATTGTTCCTAGAACTCAGCAGCTGGCTGAGATCATGCAGCTAACTTTCAGTTCCATTACTTTAAGAGATCAAAAAACACGTTGGGGAAGTTGCAGTAGTGTTGGTGGACTCAATTTTAACTGGCGGCTCGTCCAGTATGGACCGGCCGTGATTGATTATGTGATTGTCCATGAGTTAGCCCATCGACGAGAGATGAATCACTCAGATCGGTTTTGGGCAATCGTTGCCAAGTATGATCCAGAGTATCAGGCGCATCGCCGCTGGTTAAAAAAATATGGCTCAACAGTAGACTAAGGTATAGTGTAAAAGTATGCTCACAATTCTGCACGGTGATCATCAGCTCCAGTCTCGCAATGCTCTCTATGCGGCGTTGGAACGTGCCAAAACTCAAGGTCGAGAAATTACTCGAATAGAAGCTAAACAACTTGAGCCTGGATCTTTATTCACTATGGCAGGCGCACAGTCACTTTTTGGCGAGTCAGCTGTGATCGTGATTAACGAGCTTCACTCTTTGCCTAAGTCTAAGAAAAAAGAGGCCTTGATTGAAGAAGTCGCCCAAGCAGCCGCTCATCAACTGATTCTCTGGGAAAAAAAACAGCTCAGCGCTACCGAGCTCAAACACTTTGCCGGTGCCCAAGTCCAGCTGTTTCAACCAGCCAGAGTCATGTTTACTTGGTTAGGATCTGTCACTGGACAGCCAAACACTGCACTCAAAAGCAAAAACCTTTCTTTACTCAAACAAGCGATTGAAACTGATGGCGAACAGTTTTGCTTTGCAATGCTGGTCCGCCAAGTCCGACTTTTAATGGACGCTAAAGCAGAACACAGCTCAACTTCCTCACCTAAGCTGCTCTCCCAGGCGGAGCAGCTCAGTTGGCCACAGCTTTTTTGGCTACACAAGCAGTTACTTTTGATTGATGAGAAACAGAAAAATTCCGATACACCTTTTAATCTTTCCGGTCAACTTGAACTTTTGATAGTAGAGTTGTAGGCTGCACTAGTAAAATCTTAGCGGTGAAGAAAACCTAGCGAAAGGGAATATGACATCAGCAGAGTTACTTGAACAAGCCAAAGGTGGATTTTCATCAGTTAAGATGAAGGAGTCTTTTAAAGAAAACGCACTTCAAAACTTGGAGCAGTGGCTGACTGATCCACAGTTTGTTGAGTATGTCCCTCAAATTGAGCACTTGATTAAACGAGAATATTGGGACTATTTACTTGATTCTTTTTATCAAGTGATTCCGTTTGGGACTGGTGGGAGAAGAGGTGAAGTCGGAATTGGGCCAAATCGGATTAACCCTTGGACGATCAAATCGTCAGCTCAAGGTCATTCTCAATACTTGATTAAAAAGTATGGTGATGAGGCAAAACGCCGAGGTATTGTACTGGCATATGATGTCAGGCAGTTCTTCACCAACAAGTATTTTAATGACGTACTTCCTAATCCCGTCCGGAACCTCAATGGTCAAGTTCTTGTCAAAGCAGCTGCCGAGGTTTACGCCGGCAATGGGATTCACGTCTTTATTTTTGATAGTTTTAGAACAACTCCAGAATTATCTTTCGCCGTCCGTTTTCTTCAAGCCGTCTCGGGTGATATGTTTAGTGCCAGTCATAATCCTCCAGAGCATAACGGCAAAAAAGTTTACGATGAGTTTGGCGGACAGTTAATCCCGCCACATGATGAAGAGCTCGTTGAAGAAGTTACAGTTAACGTTCAGCCGATCAAAGAAGTTCCATTTGCGGAAGCTGAAAAAGCTGGCTTGACGCAAATGATCGGCACGCAAGTTGATGAAGCCTACGTTGAAGCCTGCTGTCAACTTTCACTTTCGACAGCTCGCGACCTTAGCATTGTCTATACACCACTGCATGGCTGTGGCTCGACCTCGGTCTTAAAAGTCCTTCAAAAACTTGGCTTTACCGTACAAACTGATCCAGAAACTTCTAACCCCAGCGGCAACTTTGAGCACGTTACATTTAATATTCCTAACCCTGAAGTCATCCAGTCTTTTGAGACACCACTTAAGTTTGCTCAACAGATTAATGCCGATATTATTTTGAGTAGTGATCCCGATGCCGATCGAATTGGGGTGATGATTAACACCACTGAAGGCTGGAAGTTTGTCAATGGAAATGAGATTGGTGGGATGCTGACCCGCTATGTAGTAAATAAAAAAGTGGCAACACTTAAGGGTCAAGGGATCGTTATTAAAACTGACGTGACTACGAACCTGATCACCGAGATCTGTAAAAAGCACAACGTTCGGATTATCGGTGACCTGCTGGTAGGATTTAAGTTTATCGGTGAGGAAATGAATAAACTAGAGACTGCTGGCCAGATGGATAACTTTCTGATGGGCTGTGAAGAAAGTCATGGCTATACCGCTGGAAATTACCTCAGAGAAAAGGATGCTGTTCCGCCAGCGATTTGGCTTGCTGAGCTTGCTGCTGAACTCAAGCTGGAAGGTCGAACACTTATTGATTACCTGAACGAGACATATTCTAAGTATGGGTACTTCCGCAACTTTTTAACCGAGATTCGTTTGCCAGGTGCTGAAGGAATGTCTCAAATCCAGCAAATCCAAACTGGATTACGGGAGAATGCCCCACAGCAGTTTGGGAGCTTCGTGGTTGAGTCGATGGAAGATTGGGGAAGTCGCCTGCCGCTGGTCTCGGAAACGGATAAAGTTGCTAAAAACGGCCTTGTTTTCCACTTTAAGCCAGTTGACGGAACGACCTCAATTCGGGTCACTGTTCGGCCCTCAGGAACTGAGCCCAAGATCAAGATGTATTATGAGATTGGAAGCTTGCCATTTGAGCTGGCTGACATTGAGAACATTAAACACAACATCGAGACTCTGCTCAAGCAGCTCGAAAAAGACTTTATGAAGACGTCATACAAGTTGATCGGTATTGACTTTCCTGACCGTGGGTTTTTATTATTCTGGCAACTTCCTCTCAAAGATAAGCTCCATTATTTTGAAGTTGAACCTGAGATCGAAAAACTGAAGGAGCTGTCAACTGTTGAAGAGAAACAACAGCGGTTAACAGCTCTGTTGGCTTTCTTAGGCAGTGATCCACTCAAAAAAGTGAATGATGCCTTCAGTGCCAAAAATGGAGTGCCCATCGAACAGTACCTAGGTCTCAGTTAGCTAGAGAGCCAACTTCGCAATCTCTTTCCGTGTTTTAATCTGCCAAAGTGCCAATAACGTGATGACCATAAACGCAGTTAAACATAAAAATGGGATCGTTATAAATCCCAAATAATCGACTTGAAGCGCTGAGCATGGATTGGCAGCGGTGCAACGAAAGGGATTGGGAAAGTTCCATTTTTGCAAACCATAGTGAAAAAACTCTAGGGCAATTCCTGGCAAAGTCAGCGGCAAAACGTAGTCAACAAATCGACGATCTTCTTTCATCAACGCTACAGCACTGATCGCAACAATCGGATACATCAAGATACGTGCAAACCAACACAGCTCACACGGTTCATACCCACTATGAATGGGAAATAACTGCCTTGCCAGCAAGTTCCTCACCGGATCACCGAAAGTACTGAAGTAGAGAGAACCCAGCATGGCCGCTAGGGCTTGAAGAAAAATACCGTAGTTAGCAAGAGTCAGCCGAGCGTTTAACTGTTGAAGATGGGGTGAGCGTAAGTCATTTGACATGATCCAAGAATATCACACCTTTCCTCAGCAACAGATGATAGAATTTGGATATGTCCAACCTTCCTGTCTTGATCATTGCCGGTGGCGCAAATAGCCGATTTTTCCCTTTCCACACACTTGGACATAAAGGCGCATTTCAGCTCCTGGGTCAGGCTTTGCTCATTCGTACTTTAGAAGATCTGATTGAACACGACTTTTCTCGAGTGGTGCTGGTGATTACTCCGCAGGATGCGGCTGGACATTTTTCTCAGCGGCTGGTTGAGCAGTCAGGTTTGTCTGTAGAGATTACCTACTGCATTCAAGCAGAAGCTCGCGGTATGGGAGATGCCGTCTTGCAGGGAGTTCAGGTTTTGGCAGAACACGATCGGCAGCGCTTTGGAGTCATCTCTGCCTATCATGTCAACGCAGGAAAAATGCTTTCCCAAATGATGGAGCACGGCACCCAGACTGTTTTATCAGTAGCTGAAACAGACCACCCCTGGGATTACGGAATCTTGACACTGAATGAAGACCAGCAAGCAGTCAACATTATTGAAAAACCAGTAGCTGGAAAAGAGCCATCGGCCTTAAAAGTGCTAAGTGTCTATATCTTGACTAGCGACTTTACTTCGTTACTGCAGGCAACTGCCTTAACAGAGTACAACTTTGAGGACGCGCTGCGCCAAAAACTTCAACAGCTAGCTGCACCGGTAGTAAAGTATGATGACGCAGACGTGCCATCTTTGAAATTTCCCTGGCAACTTTTTCAGTTTCAACACCAACTTTTGCAGCAACTCTCTTCCTATCGGGCTGAGTCAGCTCAGGTTGCGGCAACCGCTGTCATCGATGAAGCTGCTGGTCCTGTGTATATTGATGAGCAGGTTTTGATTGGGCACTGCGCCAGAGTAGTCGGTCCCTGTTATCTGGGAAAAGGCGTTCAGATCGGCGACTTTGTTTTAGTAAGAGACTGCTCTTTGGAAGAAGGGACTCATCTGGGTTGCTTTACTGAAGCTGCCAGAACTATTTTTGGCAAAAATATTCATTTTCACTCAGGTTATATCGGTGACTCAATTGTGGGAGACACTGTGAGAGTTGGCGCTGACTTTATCTCAGCAAATAAGCGGCTTGATCGCCAATCAATTGGGGTAAACATTAAAGGACGCATTATTGATTCTGGCAGACGACGACTTGGGGTTTTGATCGGATCAGCTGCACAGATTGGCATCCGCGTTGGGACTATGCCCGGAAAAATAATTGCTGCCAATGCCCAAATTTCTGCTGGCTCAATCATCAGGACCAACACAGAACAAGAATCAGTCACATGACAAAAACTCTGCAAGATTTCTCTGGGATTTTGTTTGATGTAGATATGACATTGACGAATACTCAAAGAAAACTCAGTCCTCGCTTAATTAAAGCACTTAAAGAGCTTAGCAACATGCGACTGCACCTCGGAGTCTGCACTGGTCGGGCATTCGTCGCTTTGCGAGAAACAGTTCTGCCTTTCTTTCCGCAGGCTGCGCTCCACGTTACCGCTGGTGGTGGCCAAGTCGTCACCAGTCAAGGAAAAGTGATCTGGGAAAAACTGTTGCCTGAGCAGACTTGTCGAGAACTTCATCAACTTGGCGAACAGTATCAACAGATGTACTACATTCCAACGATGAGCTATGGATACGGGAGTCCCTCTTTTATTGAAAAGTATCAAGGACTACATACGCTGATTCCACCACTCAAACCAGTTGCGGAGCTGACAAAATGGACTGCCCCTTTTCTCGTCTTTATCAATATTTCTGCTGAGTTCCTCAAACTCCTTCAGCAACGCCAAGATATCACGATCAAAACTTCAGTAAGTACGACCAACTTTGTTTCGTTTGACATTACGCCTCATCAAATTACCAAAGCCAGCGGCATTAGCCAGTGGTGCAAAACTCTAGACATCACTCCAGATCAAGTGATCGGAGTTGGGGACAGTGACAATGATCTTGAGTTTCTTGATCTGATCGGATATGGAGTTGGAATGGGAAATAGCACAGCCGCAGTCCGCTCACGCGTAGATCGAGTGATTGGAAATACTGATGACGATGGACTTGCGGTATACTTGGAAACATTATTGAAAGGATCTCCCGTATGAGAACAGTCTCGATACTCGATTCACGCTCAGAGATAGCAGCCCTTGATACTCAAAACGCACTTGGCTCAATTGAACAAGTCGGCAGCCAAATCAAGCAAGTTTGGGAAGATTCAAAAACACTCAGTTTCGATCAAAGTTACTGCACAGTTAAAAATGTGGTAGTCGCGGGGATGGGTGGATCTGCACTTGGAACTCATGTTATCCAGACTGTGTTTAAAGACGAGTTAAACATTCCAGTTTTAGTCGTTCCTGATTATCAACTTCCCAGTTTTGTGAACTCCGACACTTTAGTCATCGCCTCTAGTTATTCTGGCACAACCGAAGAAACGCTGGCTGCCGTTCAGGATGCGCAACGCAAAGGGGCTAAAATTGCTGGGATTACTTCAGGCGGTAAGTTGGCAGAGTTTTTAAAAGCGCACAACTATCCGGCAATTATTTTTCAAACCACTTTTAACCCCTGCAACTCACCGCGGATGGCACTTGGATACTCAGTATTTGGACAGATGGCATTATTCGCCCAAGCTGGTCTCTTAAAAGTTACTCAGCTTGAGTACACTGCCGTTCTCGACGCCGTTGCTGCCGCTCACTTACGAATGAGTGCAGATATTGGTCAAGCAGAGAATGTTGCTAAACTTTTGGCATTCGAGATGTTTCATCATCTTCCGGTTATTACGGTTGCTGAACACTTGGAGGGCGTCGGGCACGTATTTGCCAACCAAATTAATGAAAATGCCAAGTCTTACTCTGAATATCGGGTTATTCCTGAGCTAAATCATCACTTAATGGAAGGTCTCCAGTTCCCAGAAAGTAACAAAGATAATCTGTTATTTGTTTCGATCAAGAGTGACCTCTACGGTGAAAATAATCAAAAAAGAATGGACTTAACTGAGCAAGTACTGGAGCGCAATCACATTGAGTTTCGAGAGTATAGTCTTACCAGTGCCACCAAGCTCGAGCAAGCATTTGAGCTGCTGATTCTGGGAAGTTCACCAGCTTCTACTTGGCGCTACTTCATAATCAAAATCCGACTCCAAATCCATGGGTTGACTGGTTCAAAGCTGAGTTAAAGAAGTAGTTATGCCAAGTTTTGGTCCAGCCTACATCGTGCCACTTTTAGTCGAGCAACCAACCTGGGGCGGTTCCTATATTGCTCAGGCAAAGTCACTTCATCATCCGTTGGTTCAAGGGAAAAACATTGGCCAGTCATTTGAGCTGTTCAGTGGGACACTGCTTACCGATACTTTTTCCTCTACATTTGCTTCAGCCATCGCTCCCAACTTCACTGACTTTAAGTTGGCTCACCCAGCTCAAGCTGTCTATGCTTTGCAAGATTTGATCGACCAATCTCCTCAAGAGATTTTAGGCAAAAAAGCCGTAGACCGCGGCTGGGAAACAATGCAAGTCCTCATTAAGTTTACTCAGGCTCAGAACAACTCTTATCAAGTCCACGTTAGGCCGTCCGCTACATTTGGTCAATGGCTGCCAAAACCTGAGTCTTGGTACTACTTAGAGAATGGCAAAGCAACTTTAGGACTGGCTGACGTTACTCAAGTTGAAGCATATAAACAACGTTGTTTAGAGATCGATCACACTGCCCACCAGTTAAGCGATCGCGTTAAAGCTGGCAGCTTGTCTGTTCAAGATGCGCGGCAAGAGCTGAAAGCATTCATTGAGACAGCTCATCCTCGCCGGTTTGTACACACCATTGCTGTCGAAAAAGGGGCAGTCATTGATTTAAGTAAAGGCGGGACTCACCACTCTTGGGAGTTAGATCCTGATCTTCCGAATGGCAACATTGTTTACGAAGTTCAAGTCGACGTCATGGACAATCTCTGCACTCTGCGTTCTTTCGATCAAGGCAATCTTAAAGATGACGGCAGTGTTCGACCGCTAACTATTGAAGAGTACTTTACCGCGCTCGATCTTAGTCCAGATAGCAATGACCCACAACATTTTTTGCACCAAGCACAGCCTGTGGCTGATCAAGGTGCAGAGATAACTCAACTTTTTGCTCATCACTATTACAGTACAGAGCTCGTTCATTTTGGGTTCAAATATCAAGGAAAATACACAACTACTCAAGATAGCTTTCATCACCTTTATGCTTTAGCAGGGGATATGGTGGTGACTACAGAGGATTCTTCATTTACGCTGGCTCAAGGCTGGTCACTTTTCATCCCCGCAAAAATCCAGAACTATACACTTCACTCATCAGCAGTAGACACACAGGTACTGATTACTCATCTTTAGTACTCTTTTCAGGCTACCTTCGGCTTGTCGATCACCCTAATCTTCGCTACGATGTAGCTGTGGTAAAGCCTGCCCATTCGCCAACAGTTTCTCCTGTTCAGCCATTTATTGAAGTGGCTGAGTTAACCTATCAATCTTCCCATGAGTTTGGCGCCTTGACTGACAGTATCCGCAACTTTCACCATCGGGGTCTGCCAACGCCTTCTGCATGGGTGCTACCAGTGTCAACGTTGACTAAAATTGCTCAAGATAATCATTTATTTGAACTGCTTGAGCTTGAGTTCAGCGTCCTCAACCTGAACGACGCCCAACAGCTTCATCGTTTCTCACAAGATATTATTCAGCACATTGAGAACATCATTTTGCCAAAAGTAACGCTGAGAGGATTTCAACATCTATACAGCCAATGGCTTGATCATCAATTTGTGGCTGTCCGGCCAAGCTTTGTGAACGATCAGCATCAGGTTGAACAGTTAAGTCAACTTCACGTTAAAGGTGAGACAAACATTATTGAATCGCTCTTAACTGTCTGGGCAAAGCTGTACTATCCTGAGTACATCGCCGATCGTTTTCATGAGTGGAGACAAGGGGTCAAGCTGCCAGCAGCTCTGGTTATTCAATTAATGGTCAACGCTGAGAGCTCTGGAGTTGGAATCTTTACTCCCGCAGCTGGCAAAAAAGCCGCTGAGATTACCATCTTTTCACAATGGGGAGTAACTCCTGAGGCACAGACACTCTTCCGCCAAGGTGATTGGTTTGAGGTTGACCCGCAGACCTGGCAGATAAAACAGCGCCAAGTTGGCGTTAAACGTCAGGAATGGGTCCGCCGTCTTGATCACCTTCACCAACAGCCAGTCCAAGGGCGCCTTCAAGCTCATCCTTCATTAACTCCCCAAGGAGCAGTGGCACTGGCTCGAATGGTAGCAGCTGCGCACAAAGGTCAGTTCGGTGCGTATCAAGTCGACTGGGCGGCAGGTATCGATGCGGCATATATTCTAGATGTCAGAGGATTTACCCAACCACTGCCAGCGCCCACCAATCTCTACTTTATGCCAACAGCAGAACAGTTAAAAGCGGCTTCCCAGACTTCTTCACTGCCAAGAGGCTACACAGGTCCGACCGCGACCAAAGTCTTCGTTTCTGTGGGGAAAGCAGACCAGGTGCACAGCCAGCTCGCGGGAGCGGATGGCATCGGCTTGTTACGCAGTGAGTGGAGCTACCTTCAGTTAGAGGAACACCCTTACCACTTACTTAAAACTGGAAAAGCCGAGCTCATCAGAACCAAGTTGTCAGAGTTAATATTGAGCATTGCTCAATATCATCAGGATGAGTTTCCAATTTTATTTCGATCACAGAATTTTACGACCAACGAGTTGATGATGTTTACCCATGGCAAAGACTATGAACCTGTCGAGGTAAATCCCTGTTTAGGATACCGCGGTGCGGTGCGGGTAATTCACGACTATACCTTATTTGATGTTGAGCTTGACGCTTTGCAGGACGCCCACGTTGAAGGCGTCCAGAATCTAGGAATGATGATTCCATTTGTTCGAAATCAGAGTGAGCTGGCCATCTTAACTCACCATTTTTCCAAGCCCGAGTTTGCAACCCAACGCTTTCTGCAGCTGTGGATGCAAGCAAATACACCTGAAAACTTATTTTCACTGGGTAGTTATTGTATGCCTGGAGTTCATGGCATCTCTATCAATATACAGAGTATTCACGCCTTGCTCCATGGAATAGATCCTGATAATACAGATGTTTTTCAACTTTACCCTCTTGATCATCAAACTTTGCAGCCTCACCTCAAGCAAGCCAGAGAGGTTACTCATCAGCACAATATCAAGTTAATTTTGCAACTTGAACAATATGACCAAAAGTTGGTTGAGTTTGCAACCGAACTTGGCTATGATGGTGTAACTGTACGAGCAAAAGATGTTCATCGTGCACGACAAGCAGTTGTCTCATCCGAACATCAGCAACTCCTTGGATAACAGACTATGCCAACCATACAAACAGTTCATGCTCGAGAAATACTCGATGGCCGCGGTCAACCGACAGTTGAGTGCAGCATTTTACTGGATACTGGAACTTATGCAGTATCTTCCTGCCCTTCTGGAACATCAGTCGGAAAGTATGAGGCGCACGATTTACGTGACAAAGAACTGCGCATGAATGGTATGGGTGTCCATAAAGCAGTGAATAACATCAATAACATTATTGCGCCAGCTCTGATTGGTAAAGATCCTGCTTACCAAGCAGAAATTGATCAGTTCATGATCACACTTGATGGGACAGAGAAAAAAACTAAGTTGGGTGGAAATGCGCTCACGGCAGTTTCTCAAACAGTCATGAAAGCAGCGGCGTTGGCTGCCGGACTGCCCCTCTACTACTACATTTGGCAAAAATACCAGCTCTCCCAAAACATCAGTATGCCGACCTGTATTTACAGTATGATCGATGGCGGTTCTCATGGTGCTACAAACTTAGACTTCCAAGAGTTCCACATTGTGCCAGCTAGTCACCTTGATTTCCTCCAGTCTCTTGATATGGCCACGCTGTTATTCCAGAAGCTTGAAGAAGTTTTAATTGCCAAGGGCGCTATTCACTCAGTTGGCCTAGATGGTGGCTACGCACCAAATCTTTATAATAATACTGACGCATTTGAGATCTTGATTGAAACAATTAAAAACTCGCCATATACCTATATTCAAGACCTCTTCTTTGGCGTTGATGTGGCTGCCAGTGAGTTTTTTAATGCAGGCAAGTACAGCCTGAAAGATAAGTCTCAACCATACTCATCTTCTGAGCTGATTGAGTACTACAAGAATATGCGTAAGCTCTATCATGTTTTTGCGATTGAAGATCCATTCCAAGAAGATGACTGGGCCAGTTGGAAAGAACTGACTTCTGAGCTGGGTGAAACAAGTACAATTATTGGCGATAACTTGCTGGTTGGAAATAAAGCTCGGACTCAAAAAGCAATTGAAGAAAAAGCCTGTAACGCCATTCTGCTGAAGCCGAATCAGGTTGGCACGATCACCGAGACAATCGAGGTCATTAAACTTGCTCAAGCAGCTGAGTGGCAAGTCATTGTTTCTCATCGGAGTGGCGAAACCGACGATGACTTCATTGCTGACTTTTCAGTGGGCGTTGGCGCCCAGTACGTCAAGTTTGGCCCACCAAATCGAGGTGAACGCATTGCCAAGTACAATCGCTTACTTCAAATTCATCAAGATCTGATCTTGATGCAAGCCCAACAGCAAAGCCCCGAAGCCTCCGCCACAGCAGCACCACAAGGTTAGTTTTTTATGGAGTTTCAAAACCTGAACTTAACACCAATTACTTCAGGGGCGCCGTTTACGACGACGTATCCGCAACAAAAATATGCTGGCCCGCGACCAGCCGTGTTACTGATCCTCGATGGTTGGGGGATTGGTCCCAACTACGCCGGAAATGCAATTGCACGAGCGAATACTCCCAACATGGACAGATACTGGGCTTCGTTTCCCCATACTCAACTTTCCGCCAGTGGTCAAGCTGTGGGACTGCCTCATGGTGAAGATGGAAATACTGAAACTGGCCACTTAAACATTGGAGCTGGCAGTATTGTTTATCAAGATTTGCCTCGAATTAACATGGCTATTGCCGATGGCTCGTTTAACTTAACGCCAGCATTTCACAATGCTTTTGAGCACGTCAAAAAAAACCACTCCGCACTTCATATGATGGGTCTGGTTGGCGCGGGCGGTGTTCACTCTAACATTGAGCATCTGTATGCGTTACTTTCGTTGTGTAAATCACAAAACATAGAGACTGTCTACATTCACGCCTTTACCGACGGTCGTGACTCGCCACCAACGGGTGGGGCAGGATACGTACAAACTCTGAGTGAGTACTGCCGAAAGGTGGGTGTTGGTAGTATTGCTACGATTATGGGACGTTTCTATGCAATGGACCGTGATAAACGCTGGGAGAGAATTGAGAAAGCCTACAACTGTATGACGATTGGTGATGGAATCCACGCTTCTGATGCCATGCAGACTATTCAAGATCAATATACTAAGGGCACTACCGACGAGTTCATTGAACCGACAAATATTCTTCAGCCAGACGGAACGATGCCACTTATTCAAGACAATGATGCGGTCATCTTTTTTAACTATCGGATCGACCGCCCTCGTGAGTTGACCAAAGCGTTTGTAAAGCGAGACTTTGAAACTGGTCAAATGTATGAAGGTTTCGACCCTTACGCAGTCAAGTACGAAGGTTCTCATTTAAAGAAGCCGGCCGGAACTTCAATGTTTACCCGGCAAAAAGTGGTCAGTAATCTGTACTTTGTCACGATGACAATGTACGAAGATAAACTGCCTGTTGATATTGCATTTCCACCACAGTTTGTCAGAAACCCTATCTGTAAAGTACTTGCTCAGCATGGAGTTCACCAGCTCCGGATGTCAGAAACTGAAAAAGAACGTTTTGTCACATATTACATGAATGGTCAAAAAGAAGAGATCTATCCAGGAGAAGACCGGATCATTCTGCCATCTAAAGGCGCCAAGTCTTATGACCAAGTTCCTGAGATGAGTGCCCGTGAAATTACCGCCCACATGATTCAACAGATCCGCAACGATACCTATGACGTGATTATCTGTAACTTTGCCAACGCCGATATGGTCGGCCATACCGGAAATATGCAGGCAGCTATTAAAGCAATTGAAATACTAGATAGCTGTATTGGTCAAATTGTTCAAGAAGTGGGCAATAAAGGTGGCGTAGTCTTTATCACCGCAGATCACGGCAACGCTGAAGAGATGATTAATATGGCCACTGGTGAGGTGGACACTGAGCACTCAATTTATCCAGTCCCATTTATGATCATTAGTAAAAAGTATATTGGGCAAAATATTATGCTGCCCAGTGGAATATTAGCTGACGTCGCCCCAACCATGCTGGCGGTGATGGACATTCCAAAGCCAGACACGATGACTGGACGGGCACTACTCTAAGATGAAACATACTGCTCTTGAGCTTTTCTTTCGTGCACGGTCTGTAGCAGTTATCGGCGCGTCTGTGCATCGAGAAAAAGTAGGCTACCAGATTCTGCACAACCTTTTAAAATCAAGTCAAGAAAGTAGCCACGTTCGTTATCAACGCAAACTTTTTCCAATTAATCCAACTGCCAGTAGCATTTTGGGACAGAAATGTTTTCCATCAATTATGGCAATTACTGAGCCGATCGACATGGTTATTATCGTTACCCCGGTCGGAACAGTCAGATCTTTGGTTGATGAGGTGATTGAACGGAACCGGATTCTCCCCAAAACTCAACGCGTCAGCTCAGTCATTATTATTTCTGCGGGCTTCGCCGAAACTGATGAAGAGGGGAGACAACTTCAGCAGCTCATTACCACTAAACTTTTGCTGGCCGGGGTTCGCTTGTTGGGTCCGAACACGCTGGGGCTGATTCATACTGGCTACTTTCTGAACGCCAGTTTTGCTCAACAAGAGATTGCCACCGGTAATCTGGCCGTTATCTCACAGTCAGGGGCGATGCTGACGGCGCTGTTTAACTCGCTGGCTTCTCGTCAAGCTGGCATTTCCTTTGCAGTTTCACTCGGCAATAAAGCAGATCTTAATGAGAATGACTGTCTACAGTATGCCATAGACGACCCACACACCTCAGCAGTTATTCTTTACCTTGAGTCATTTTTTCACTTGCCAGTATTCTTCGAACTCGTCAGTCAACTGCGTCGCCACAAACCAGTTATTCTTTTAAAAGGTGGTACATCTGCCCGCGGCCAAGTTGCTTCCACATCACATACCGCGGCATTAGCTACTAATCAAGCACTCTTGACTGCCGCCGCCGCCCAGTTTGGATTTACGTTAGTAGAGAACATGGAAGAGTTAATGAACGTGGCGTTTTTCTTGGCACATCATCGGCAGCTGCCTACCAACACAATGGTCATTACCAATGCTGGTGGTCCAGCCGTAAATACGATTGATGAGCTGGCGCGCCATGAAGTTACTTTAGCCAAATGGTCTAGCCGTGCTCAAGCTGACTTGACCCAACTTTTACCCAAGATTAAACCTGCTAACCCACTCGATCTGCTGGGAGACGCCGACCCCCTCCGCTTTAAGGTGGCGCTGGAAGTTGCTCAGCGTGATCCTGATATTGAAAGTATGATCGCCATTGTGACCCCTCAGGCAGTCACTGATATTCCCGCGATCATTGAGCAGATTATTGCGATGAAAGGAAAGAAGCCAATTTTTGTTGTCTTGATGGGTGGTGACCAACTGGAAAAGTATCGGCAGCACCTTCGCCATCACCAGTTCATCTGTGCCGCATTTTCCAATGACGTCGTTGATATGCTCAATATTTTAAGTAAAACTGCTCAGACAAGGTACTTGCCATTCCGCTATGTGCTGAGTACGCCACATACTCCGACCAATGTTTTACAGCAGATACAGGCTACTCAAACACACCAGCAGCTGGCCAGTCAAGCAGGCTTTAGCCAAGATTTTGTCCACCAGCCTCATCTTACTGAGACATTTCATTTGTTGAAAAAACAAGGATTTAAGCTGCCAAAGTTCTGGATTGTCTCAGCGGAAAACCTTGATCAATTGAAAGCTCTTCCTTATCCAGTGTTTGTTAAAACTGCTAATTTGACAATTCTGCACAAGAAAAAAATGGGGGCAGTCTATGGAGTAGTGCGCAGCCAAGAAGAAGCTCAGACTGCATTTATTGCTCTGAAAAAATTTGGTGAAGAAGTTTTGTATCAAGAACTCATCAACATTGAACATGAGCTCTTAGTAGGAATAGAAAATGACCCTCAGTTCGGGATGTATATGACAGTCGGACTTGGCGGCAGTTATACTAACCTGCTGGCAGATCGTGCCTACTGTTTTTTGCCGGCCCCGATAAGTATGCTCAAACGAGCTTGGCTACAGACCAAAGCTGCTCAACTTTTTAACGGTCATCCAGAGCTTTCGCTAGTAATTCTGGAAAACTTGGAACGTTTGCAAAAATTGATGATGCAGTATCCATGGATTCGCAGTCTGGAGATCAATCCACTGGCGGTCAGTCAAGGGAATCTGTGGGTGGTCGACATTAAACTTCAAGTATAATGAAAGATATCTATGGCACTGCATTGGAAAGTTGCTGGTCGAGCAGGTGAAGGCATTGATGTTACTGGCATCATGTTTGGCAAAATCTGTCTTCGACATGGCATGAACGTCTTTAGTTATCGTGAGTACCCCTCATTGATTCGTGGTGGTCATAATACTCATCAGGTTCATGCTGGCTTTGAAGAGATTAGCGCTCAACAAAAACATCTTGACGTGTTAATTGCGCTCAATGAAGAAGGTATTTCTTTTCATCTTGATGAGATTAATCAAGACAGCATTGTTTTATGTGAAGCACACCAAGATGGCTATGATCTTGAACAGTTCCGTCACACTGGAGCAAAGTTTTTCGATGTCCCAATGACAAACATTTCTCGTCAGGAGACGGGTCATTTTCTTTCTCAAAATGTTGTTGGCTTAGCAATGAGTGTCTGGATCCTAGGTCTTGATATCGAAGTGTTGAGCCAAGTTATTACTGACCAATTTCAACAAAAAGGTCAACACGTCATTGAGATGAACGTTCGTGCACTTCATCAAGGATATCAGTACGCCAAAGAACAGCTTCCGCAACTCAAAGAACCTCAACCTAAAAAAGAAAATAGCCAAATTTTGGCAAGTGGTAATCAAGCAGTTGCGCTTGGCGCCCTCTCAGCGGGGGTTCAATACTTCAGCGCTTATCCAATGACGCCCACGACTGATATTTTACAAGCTCTTGCGTCATATCAAGAAAACTATCCCTTAGTCGTTAAACATGCTGAAGATGAGATATCAGCAATTAACCAAGCTATCGGCGCTTCCTATGCCGGAGTACGTGCAATGACCGCTTCAGCAACTGGCGGCTATGCCTTGATGGTTGAAGCAACGTCACTGGCAGGAGTGATGGAGACACCACTCGTGATCGTGGTTGGCCAACGACCTGGGCCGGCTACTGGACTTCCGACCTGGACCTGTCAATCAGATCTACAGTTTATTCTGAGCGCTGGACATGGCGAAATCCCTCGAGTAATTCTTTCTCCCGGCACTGCTCAAGAACATTTCGAGTTAACGCGAACTGCGTTTTATCTCGCAGAAAAATACCACCTGGTTGTGTTCGTTCTTTCAGATAAGATGTCTCTCGAATCATATATGAGTATGCCTCGACCAGCTGAAACATATCAAAATAAACGCTTGAGTTTTGCCTTAGACCCACTCCCAGCAGATGACAGTTATCGTCGCTTCGAGGTCACCGAAGAAGGCTATTCACCGCGGTCAGTTCCTGGTCAACCGCATGGATTAAATGTTACGACTAGTTATGAACATGATGAGTTTGGTTACGCTACCGAGACAGCAGCGATGACCAAAACCATGAACGAGAAGCGTCATCGAAAAATGAAAGCTGTTTTGCCAGACCTGCCTCGTGCAGAACTGATCGGTCCAGAGCATGCGAAGTTAACTTTAGTTGGGTGGGGTTCAACACAACTGGCGCTGGCAGAAGTACTACGGCGGATGCCAGCCGGTGCGGTAAATATTATTTACTTGCCATGTTTATGGCCGTTCCCTTGTGATGCATTTTTCCATTATGCCCAACAGGCTGAAAAATTAATCATCATTGAAGGAAATTTAACTGGACAACTTGCCCTTTTGATTCGACAAGAAACTGGAATTCAAGCCCATCATCATATTCGCCGCTACGATGGACGTCCTTTTTATGCTGAAGAACTTATCATTGAACTGGAGGCACTCATCGAGTAAAACTATGAGTAACCACCGCCTGCTCACTCCAAACCTTTTCACAGGAAAATCTTCTATGCCAACAATATTTTCTCGTTCTACTCAACGTCAAACACCAGAACCTCAAACAACTGAGCCAGCGTTCTCTTCACCCGCTGTTCCACTTGACGCAGCTACTCCTCAACCAGAAGCTCAGATCTCTTCTGACCCAGGCAAACATGCATTCGTCAGCCGGGCTTCAATGGAATCACCCTACTTTCCGACTTGGTGTCCTGGCTGTGGTAACTTTGGCATCTGGACAGCATTTAAAAATGCGTTAGTTGAGCTGGAAATTCCTGAAGAAAAGTTGGTGATCGTTTATGGCGTAGGATGTAACGGAAATATGGCTGATTTCAATCGAGTCTATGGATTTCACGCACTTCATGGAAGAGCCATCCCCAACGCAGTTGCAATCAAGCTGGCCAATCATCGCTTAAAAGTGGTAATTGTTTCTGGAGATGGAGATACTTATGGTGAAGGACTGAATCACTTAATTTCAGCAATGCGCGGCAATCACGATGTCACCATGCTAGTTCACGACAATCAGATTTATGGATTAACGACTGGCCAAACTTCACCAACAACTGAGAAAGGCACCAAGACAAAATCCACTCCGGCTGGGGCTCCAGAAACACCAGTTAACCCATTGGGTTTAGCCTTAAATTCCGACGCAACGTTTATTGCTCGAGGATTTGCAGGAAACATTAAACACTTAACTCAATTGATTAAAGCTGCGATTTTACACCCTGGGTTTAGTCTAGTAGACATGTTCCAACCTTGCTTTACCTTTAATAAGGTCAATACCTATCATTACTTCAAAGAAAAAATCTACAACTTACAAGACCAAGGATTTCAGACTAATAATAAAGTTCTGGCCTGGGAAAAAACGTTTGAACATGACAAGCTACCTATCGGTATTTTTTACGCAGATCCCCACAGTACCCCGTTTCATGCCACTCTCGCTCAGCTTCAGTCCGGACCACTCGTCCACCAATCCATTGAGCAAGTTCAGATGAACAAAGCCCTCAAAGGCTATAGCTAGTTTTTTCAACTACTGTCCAATATCAATCATAGTCAGCATTGATCTGTTAAGATGCAATTGATTGTTCGTGGAAGCTTCGGTTAAAGTAGTGGAAGTTCGGTATCTCTTCGCCTAAAACTCCTGAAAGGATCTATGCCCATTACCCTCTACAAACGCCAACGCCAAATTGTTGACTTTATCGCTCAGTATATTCAAAAAAATGGTTACTCCCCGACATTACAAGAGATTGCTAACTCTATCAATGTCTCATCATTAGCGACAGTTCATGAGCATCTTCAAGCACTCCAGCGTAAAAAAGTTATTAAAAAATATGAGGGCGCAGTCCGGGGGATTGAGCTGTTAGATAGAACATATCTCCGCATTACAGACAGTATTGATGTTCCATTCATGGGCTACATTGCAGCTGGGGCGCCGATTGAGCCTCACATTGATCCGAATGCTTCATTTAAAGTTTCACCAGAGATGATCAGTGGCAAAAAACGTTCGTATGTTCTCCAAGTTAAAGGTTTATCAATGATTGAAGACCACATTGCTGACGGTGATTTTGTGGTGATCGAAGAAACTAAAGAAGCTCAAAATGGCGATATTGTCGTGGCACTTCTCGATAATGGCTTGGCAACCTTAAAACGTTTTTACCGAGAAGCAACTCGAATCCGCCTAGAACCAGCTAACTCCAGCATGAGCCCAATATACGCTACCAATGTTCAAGTTCAAGGAAAAGTGGTGGGTTTGATTAGGAAGTTTGCGAACTAGAATTTTCTCTAAAAAAATGAGAGCGGACTGCTATTTTTACTGCTTGGTACATAAATATTATCTTAGTAATAGATATGAAATGGATACAGCAGTATTGAATAGGTAAAGATTTTTTGTATTCAGAAATATAAACAAGATTA
>Ga0123336_10000086_pt1 | contig 89958 bp, 76 predicted proteins | sample SSSSmetaG_FD_96466 | JGI IMG/M metagenome (GOLD analysis project Ga0123336, IMG submission 96466) | Glacier valley bacterial and archeal communities from Borup Fiord, Nunavut, Canada, to study Microbial Dark Matter (Phase II) - ​SSSS metaG | ecosystem: Environmental > Aquatic > Freshwater > Ice...
ATTTTCCGAAACAATACAAAAACTGAATGGACTTGTGTCGGTAGAATCTGAATTACATATAGGAACCAGCTTCTTTATAAAATTACCGAATGAACTGCCAGGGCACCAGATCAAGTTAGAGTTGGAGAATGAGAATAGAAATTAGTCTTCGACATAAAGCATAAAATTACAAGTCGCTATTTGGATATTTCTGCAATCACATCTGATAAGTTACTAATTCCCCAGTGTTCCACATATTTTCCGTCACGTAACCGAATAATGTCAATCACGTTAATTACGACTTTTTTGTGTGACGGAGCAATTCCCATAAAATCTCCGCTATGCGTTGCATGAAATGCCTTTCTGGTGACTACTTTGTCTCCTTCGGCGATCTGATCAAATATTTCAAGACGCAAATCAGGAAATCCCTTTTTTAAAATGTCGTTAAGAAAATGAAACATGCTGTCAGGCCCATTCGGAACTCCTGCAGGCGCGGCGTGATTGATAACGCTATCGGAGATTAATTCTTTGAAAGAATCAATATTACCCTGTTCAACAAACTCTTTATTAAATCTTGTAACAGTTTTTTTGTTTTGATCAAGTGTCCTTTCCATTTTTTTTATCTGATGTGATGCAAAAATCAGTCAGAACGGATTAAAAAGGTGTAGCGATCCGTTCGAATGCTATGCCTTAAAGGTCAATTGAAAATTTTTGGGCGTCAAGCCATAAATCTGCCGGAACGATTTGGTAAAGCTTGAATGATTTTCATAGCCCACTTTATGGTATACTTCACTTGGTTTCTGGTGATGATGCTGAAGAAGGTCCTTTGCAATTTCCATTCGTTTTTGAAGTATCCAACGAATTGGAGAATCACCATACATTTTTTCAAATTTACGTTTGAATGTTGATAAGCTCAGGTTACAGAGAAAAGCAAGTTCCTGAATGGTGATCCTACTTGTCAAATTTGTTTCGACGGCTTTTCGGATCTGAAAATCGCTTAGGTCTTTTCTGTCACTCGTCTGAAAAGATAGAATCTTCTCTGGATACTTTTCCAACAAGTAAAGCATCAGTTCTTCAAATTTAAGACTTCTCATTTCAAGAGAGAGACTTTTATTGGAACTGCAAAGTAGTTTTAATGATACAATGAAATTTTCTGTAAATGTATCCTTTTTAAATCCCACGTATGACTCGTGCCTGATTGTCGGAGGTCTTCTTGCCTCTATTAATTTTATATATTTTAAATAAAAATCAGCAAGCACTTTATTAGTAAAATAAATAAGAATGCTCTTGAATACTTTTTTGTTTGACAACTCAACCGATGCAAGGCAATTTCCGGATGAGAGGAAATGAAACTCATCATCTTTAATGCTTACAGTTTTATTAGCAAACCGCATTGTTTTCTCACCACTGATGACAAGACTGATGGCATTCGTTTCAAGAACTCCCTTGCCCTTGAGAGAATGCTTTTCAGCCTCGAAAGGATAAATACTTATTCCTTCAATGGATTTGGTGGAACTAATATCCGTTGGAAGATAAGTGACTTTCATATTGAAACGTGTTTCACTGTAAAGGAAATAACTAATTCTTCAATCTTCTCAAAAGCTTCCGCACACATCACTTCCCCATTAACGCTATCAATTTCTCCTCTAGGTTCTTACCTCTCAAATTCTTTGCAATGATCTTACCGTTCTTATCAAGCAGGAAGCTATTTGGAATTGCAGTCACTGTATACAACACTGCCGTTGATCCTGCATACCCGTCAAGCTCAGAAACATTCTCCCAGGTATAACCATCCTTCCTTATTGCATTCTTCCATTTCTCCTCACTTGTATCAATAGAAACACTTAAAATTGAAAATCCTTTATCGTTATATGCACCGTATAATCTAACAAGTGTTGGACTTTCCTGACGACATGGCCTGCACCACGAAGCCCAGAAATCAACAAGTGTATATTTTCCCCTGTAGCTTTTTAACTCTACCGATCCGCCTACAACACTTTTTGAATTGAAGTCAGGAGCAATAGCTCCAATCATAATTCTCTTTGCACTTTTTACTTTATTAACAAGCTGCCTGGTAAGTTCATAATTTGGGAATTTCTTCTGAAAGATCGTGACCATTTCATCCATCAAAGCAATATCGTTATCTGAATGCCAGCGCATGCTGTGATGAACTGCTACCAGCGAATTTATAAAAAATGGTTGTTTTACCCATTGTGCCAATTCTGCTTTATAGTTCTCCGATGCTTTCTCGTGTTCAACATTCCAATATTCGATTTTTTCTTTGTTGCCACTATTCACGGCAGACGCTGACGAATCGTAAGTACGTTTCAGGTATTTATTAAAGACCTTTTTTCTATTTGCTTCATACTCGATAAGGTATTGTGTGTCAACAGAACCTAAAACAATGATCCCTTCCTTTTTAATCTGAAGAACAATATCATCCCCTGGCTTCGCCAAAATTTGTAAAACACTTGAATCGCCAACTCCAATAGTATAGATGGCCGGTTCTGTCAATGGAATTATAACAACAAATGAGCCTGATGTATCGATTTTAACTTCTTGCGTAACCTTATCTTTTCGGGTTTCATAATTGATCAGCGTGAGCTTAATCGGTCTACCGGAAAAAGAGCGCGGAAATGATCCCTTTATAACAGCTTGCTGTGCAAGAAGATTATTTGCAATTAAAAAGAAAAACAGGACAAGGATTCTCATAAATCTAGATGATCAAGTAGTATACTAAGAATGTGCAAAGTATAGAAATTGCAAGACATCGTTTTGGAATAATTGAATTACGGCAATGTTATTATAACTTTTTCAGACCCATCTTTTGTGTCAATTCTAAAATTGACATCATTTAAAGTAAGCTGTGATCCAATCTTAAAATCTACCGTCTCTCCTATGATCAATTCAGAAAGACTTAAATATTTAATTTCATAATCTCTCAGCCAGGGAAGATTAAGATCAATTCTTACCCGCTGCAAATGAATGAAATCTTCTGCGATCCATTTTTTATCAGACTCCTTAAAGAAATAGGCCGAATAATCTTCGATCTCCGGCATGTCTCCGAAAATTCCTTCCATAATATCCTGCATGGCCACAATCCCTATGTACTGCGCTGACCCATCGAAGACAACGCCAAAATCAACTTTCATTTTTTTAAACATATCAAAAATATCCTTTGCTGGCATTGTCTCAGGCAGGTAACAGGAAACAATGACATTCTTTTTCCAATTGTCATCATCATCCAAAAGAAAAGCTTTGGCACGAATGATTCCAATAATGTTACCTTCATTTTGTTTGTAAACAGGAAAGTAGGAATAGGTTTTTCGTTTCATCAATTGCTTCACTTCTTCCCTGCTCCAGTACTCCGGAATGGAAGTAACGATCTCTGACGGTTTCATAATTCTTTTTGCGGTAAGATCCTTAAATGAAGTAACATTCTGATGCAGCCATAACTGCTGTTTTGTTACCAGTCCTTGCTGATATGCAACGCTCAGCATTTTCTTAAGATCTTGTTCGGATACTTTCCTGCTTTTACTTTTTTCAATATTCAGAAACGACAGAATATAATGTGTGGTAACGGTAAGAAGTTTTATGACAGGATAAGCAAATTTCGAAAACAGACGCAATGATGGAGCAATCGCAAGCGATACTTTCATCGGTGTTTGTAAGGCAATTGACTTAGGAACAAGTTCTCCCAACACAATGGTGAGGTACGTGATTGTTCCAATGCCAATAATCATTGAGCCAACCCTCGCGGTAACTTCAGAAACTCCGAAATTAATAAGCCATCCTTCCAAGGTACCCGCAATCATGGTACCACCATAAATTCCTTCCAGCATTCCGACCAATGTCATCCCTACCTGGACGGCACTGAGGAATTCTTCCGGCTTTTGAATAAGTCCTGCTACAATTGGTGTTCTTTTGTCTTTCGCATATTTTTCATCAATAATGTCTGTATCGGTAACTGAAATCAAAGCAATTTCGGCAAGAGAGAAGTATCCATATAATACAATAAGAAGAACTATTATAAGAATTGCCATGACAAGAATGTTTTGTGAGAGGTCTAATATAGTTATGCGGTTAATGATACCTTCAACGTTGAAACGCAAAATTTAAAACACCATAGGCACATATATTCGGAGTTAATTCTCAACTAACTCTTTTGCTGTCTTCATTGCATACTTGAGCCCCCAGTCTTTCATACACGTAAGCACCGGCATAAGTGCCATTCCTTTCGGAGTAAGAAAATATTCAACACGGGGTGGAATTTCCGCATAGATAACCCTCCTAATAATGCCACTTGCTTCAAGATCCCGCAATTGAGTTGTAAGCATCTGGCGACTAATTTCTTTCATCATCATACTCAGCTTACCAAAGCGATTAATGTCATTACTTATCAGGAAAACGATCAGCAATTTCCACTTGCCTCCAATAACCTCCATGGTGGCGGTAACAGGGCAGTCATTAATAGTTAGTTTATTTGTGTTCATAACTTATTGATTATCAATATTAGTCTGTTTTAAATGACTATATCAGTTTAAAATACCTACTCACAAATTAATAACTAAAGTGCTAAAATTGCAACGTTATCTGCAAAAGATGCGGAGGAAAAATCAGAAACGTTAAAAAATCAATTATCATGAATCAGTACATAATTACCGGATCAGTCGGTCACGTAAGCAGGCCAATAATCGCAGGTCTTGTTAAAGCAAAAAAAGATGTCTCCGTAATTACCAGCAACAAAGACAAGGTTAAAGAAATAGAAGCCCTTGGTGCGAAGGCAATAGTAGGATCACTATCTGATGCTGCGTTTGTCAATAATGCTTTTAAAGGAGCAGAAGTAGTTTACACAATGATCCCTCCGATCTGGCAAACAAACAACTGGAAAGAATCACAGCTGGAGATTGCCCGCATTTATGTTGAAGCATTAAAATCAAACGGAATTAACTATGTAGTTAATCTTAGCAGCATTGGAGCGCACCTTGGCGAAGGATGCGGACCTGTAGATGCAATGCATGACTTTGAACAAATGCTCAACGGTATTAAATATCTTAATGTAAAGCATCTTCGTCCGTCTTCATTCTATTACAATCTTCTCAATCAAATTGGATTGATCAAGCAAGCTGGAATGATGGGAGCTAATTATGGTGGTGGTGATCAAAAGATTGGTCTTGTTCATTGGAACGACATCGCAAAAGTAGCTCTTGATGCACTTATAAATCTTGATTTCAAAGGAAACTCAGTTCAAACTATCGTCAGTGATTATAAATCAGGTAAAGAAATCGCAACGATCCTCGGAAAATCTGTTGACAAAGATTTGTCATGGGTTGAATTTACTGATGAACAGCAAAAGCAAGGTATGCTTCAAGCGGGAGTACCTGCGGGTCACGCAGAAGGATTCACAGCGATGGGAATATCTTTAAGAAATGGAAAAATGCAGGAAGAAATTGCTGGCAAGTCTCCTAACGGATTAGTGAAGCTTGAAGAATTCGCAAAGGAATTTGCTGCAGCTTACAATGTTTAAGAGACTATCCAACTAAATAAAATGCCTGAGCATGCAGCCTCAGGTATTTTATTCACCAGCAGATTATTTATTTGCACCTCCTGGCGGTAAAATACTACTCCGCTTTCAACCCATTCACAGGATTCGTTTTGACAACTTTTCTCAACTGGGTCGAAACGGTCATTAACAGAACAAGAATCAGAATTACGATTGCAATGATAACACTTGAATACGTTATGGGCTTGTGATATTCGTATGCTGTCTCGAACATCAGGCCCATCAAATAATAACTTACGGGCGCCGCTATAATCAATGCGATCGCAAACAAAAGAACATACTGACTTGTAATAACAGTTACTAGATTTTTTACTCCTGCACCTAGTACTTTTCTGATGCTGAATTCTTTTACTCTTCCTGCTACATTGAGAGTTATAAGTCCATATAATCCAAGACTTGCCAATATCACTGTAATCAAGGCAACGACCTGCCATACTTTGGCATGTACACCAATCTCTTCATAATAACCACCCCATACGTCCTCCTGATAGCCGCCCTGGAAAGGAATTTCAGGAAAGAGTTTTGTCCACTGGGTTTGTAACTCTGTGTAGGTTTGCTTTTCCGAGCCAGCCTTTACGCGCATCGATAGATAGCGGTAGTCTTCACGGTTAGCAACTTTAAAAATTGTTGGCCGCATTTTGTAATAAAAACTGTTGTTATGGAAATCACTGACAACGCCTATAATTTCATATTGAACACTGTCCATTTTGAATACCTGTCCTATTGGCTGTTCGAGGCCAGCGGTCTTGACAAATAACTCACTGACCACAACAGTACGCTTATCATTTTCATAACGTTCTTTAAAGGCTCGTCCATGATCAAGCTTTAATCCCATTGTTTCAAAATAGTTTGCATCAATCGCTAACTGATCCACTTCGTACTGATGGCCCGGAAACCGCACTATCTTTGTGGAATAGCTTTTTCCAAGATGATCACCTGAGCCAGAAATCGTTAAAACATTATGGTCCTGCGTCATTACGGTGTTAAGCTTTTCAAATGAAGCAAGACCAGGTACTCGTGTGTACAATACTGCTTCCTGATCATAACCCCAGCTTCTTTCTTCGAGGTATGCTGAGTTTTGTGTAAACATCACTGCATTGGCGATAAGAATACATGCAATTATTAATTGAAATCCTAAAAATACTTTCGTCAGTGGGTTCTTCTTTCCAAACTGGACAGATCCTTTCAATATTTTGATCACTTCAAATCGGGAAATATACACTGCAGGATAAATTCCTGACGCTGCAGCTGTTAGGAATAGTAACACAGGAAGACATATCCACAGGTTTATATCAATCAATTTGAAACCCATACTAAAGTCATTTGCAAATTCAAATGCGGGAATGATTAAAAATTTACCAATCATCAGACCCAGAACGAGCGCAAAGAATGTTACCACTACGTTTTCTGTTAAAAATTGTACAATGACAACTCTCCTTGTTGCGCCGATAGTTTTTCGTACACCAATTTCTTTTAGCCTTTTTGCAGCAGATACGATTGCAATATTTATATAATTAAAGCATGCCAATGCCAGTAGAAGCGCCGCAAGAATACTCAGGAATATTATAGACTTATAGTTGTCGCCGGAACTTCTCGAAATATCATCTTTTATATTGCCTGCCCGTTCATGAAGTGTTGCAATCGGCTCAAATACAAAAGATGAAACAGCCCAATCCTCTTCAACTGATCTATTTCGCAACGACTTATACGTATCCATGTTCTCACCAATAGCAATAATATCGGATGAATTTTTAACCTGAATCAGGATCGCGTTTATAATTTTGCTCCAATCACTGACGTCATATCCAGGATCTGATAACTTAAGATTTTGAAAATTGACTAAGAAATTAAATTCGATGGTATGCGATTTGGGGAAAGCTTCTGCCACACCAGTCACTTTAAAAGTTTTGCTTTGATGTTCGTCAAACATTACAAGAATATCACGGCCGACCGGATTTTCATCACCAAAATATTTAATAGACATTCTTTCACTTAGTATAATGCTGCTTATATCTGAAAGTGATTTCTGTTCTCCCCACTTCATTGGAAACGTAAGCATCTCCAGAAATTCAGGATCAGTGAATCGCAACGTTTCCTGGAAAATTGCATCGTCATATTTTATTACAACATTTTTATCCTCTACCCGGCATACTTTTTCAATGTATGCAAAATCAGCTTTGAGCATTTCGCCAAGAGGCCGTGGCGTTTTTCCGTATTGCTGCAACTTTCCATCTCTATCTGTTACGAACGTCGCGAGATAAACTTCGCTCTTGTGTTCGTGAAACTGGTCTGTCCGATAAACCCACGTGGCAAATCCATAGACAAGCGTGCAAATACCAATTGCTACTGCTAATCCAAAAATATTGATAAATGAAGTTAGTGGCGTTTTCATTAAACCCCGCAATGACGTTTTGAAATAATTTCTGAACATACTGAATTGATTTAATGCCGTACCTTCTTTAAGATTTTTTACTAAGGCTGGTCGTAACAGCTTAAGCATTTCCCAGGTATAAATCCTGTTGGCATTCTTTACAGAAAACTGCTCTACGTTATCATTAAAAATTTCTTGCATGTCGCCTTCAATTTCCTCGAGATATTGCTTCTTCAGGAAAAACCTCAGGAATTTTAAGGGCCACTTCGGTGGATTGATATTGTTTGACTGACTCATATCTTGTTAAGGTTGTGAGCAAACGTTGGAATTGACTCCCATAATCCGGCGCGGATCTCTTTCATCTCCGCAAGCACCCTGTGCGCAAAAGATGTTGTTGTGTAAATGCGCTTCCGCTTACCACCTCTTTTCAATGTCGATTCTCCAAATTCGGAAGTCAAAAAACCCTTTTCTTCCATACGTTTTAGTGCTGATTGAATGGATCCTACGCTGAGCCTTTCTTTTATCCGTCCTTCCAATTCCCGCTTAATTTCAACACCATAGGCCTCTCGTTGTAAACTTGCCACCGTAAGCAATACGAGTTCTTCAAACTCACCAAGCTTTGTTTTCTTCATAGAGATATTATTCGTAATTGCAGTTAATATACGAAAAAGTTGGGTTAAGGTTTCGCTCTACGTTTTGTCGGACGGCAGATTATTGTCATTTTTAATCGAACTCAATCAATGTCACTATTTATAAATGTTCCCAATCACATACTTTATGAAGACCAATTCATTCTTATTCTTTATAAACCAGCAGGATTGATGGTCGAACCGGATCGCAATGGACACCCCAACTTGCTGCATCAGGTTCGTAACTACATCAAATCTTCGTTACCCGTTGGCCAAGAGGTTTATGCACAACACATTCACAGGCTTGACAGGCCTGTAAGTGGTGTTATTCTTTTTGCAACCCAACGATCTGTGTTAAAAAACTTAAGTGAGCAATTTGCTGAACGTACAGTAAGAAAATACTACCAGGCATTAACCGAAAAAGCTCCCGAAAGAAAAAAAGGAACTCTGACTAACTGGTTAAGAAAGGAAAAAAAGAAAGGAATCATTTATGATAATGAGATTGAATTTAGCGAAAAAGTGGTTCTTGATTACAAGGTAAGCGATTTTGCTACCAATCGTTTTGTCTGGGACATTGAACTACACACAGGAAAATATCACCAGATCAGGGCACAATTATCACACATAGGTTATCCCATTATCGGTGATACTCTATATGGTTCTACTGTATCGTATCACCCTTCCGCAATTGCACTACATGCAAGCAAACTAATCTTCTTTCATCCGATAACGAATGAAAAAATTATCATTGAAAAAAAGTTGTGGGAATAGCTTGATTAATTAAAATATTTAATCCCCATTGCTGACTGATAAAACTAATTTTGTAGGATTAGAATAATATCTATTATTTCTTTCTCATGTGATGTGGCAATAATTTCCCGAGTTGGCTGCAAAAAATAACTGGAATAAAATCTTATGTCAGGATTTGTTTCAATAGGCTTCCAGGAAGGCACACAAATCATTAAGTGATACTGTCCGTCTCTTACATCAAAAACAAGAAGGAGAACCGGTCCACTATCGCCTTCTATTACTTTTCCAAAAAAAAGAAAAACCGGGAAATCAAAAAGTCCTGTGTCACGGAGATCAGCCCTTAAGTTCACGTCAAAAAATTCATACTTCAGCACCTGACTGTAAACATTTGTTGCTGATAGCGCTGTACATACTTTAGAAAGTTTACGGTGCATGACCGTACAAGTAATGTCCTCATCTGAAAACAAATCCATTGGGATCCAATGACCAGACCTTAACTGAAAATATTCTAAAAATGGTCTTCCAATAGAAAGTTTATAGTCAAAGTGGGTATTTCCAGGAACAAAGTAGCCAGGATAGAAATAATGTAAACCCAACTCTTTTGAATACTGAATTTTCAAATAGATAAGATGTTTGCCAAGGCTATATTTTTTATACGATGGATGATAAAAAGAAACGATGCCTTGAGATGCAACATTCCCCAAATCAAAATAACCACAAGCGATAAGACGGTCTCCATCCCATACAGTTACTTCATATGTTTCATAAATTGAATTAACATCCTTTCCGGATAATAGAAGATGATTAAGTGACGGACTCGCCTGAAAAGGAACCGATTCTTTGTAGAGCGCGTATAATTCCTCTTTTTCCAAAGTAATTGTCGCTCGGCTAATATTTGTTCTAAAAACTGAATTCTTCTTAACTATTTTCAGTTGAGCGCTTTCAGCAGAATAGTCATTCAGCAATATCCTCAGCCAAATCGTGCTAAAAATCTCATCCCTGACATATAGGAAATTTGTAGTGAAAATTGTTTGACCCATTCTGAACCAGCCTTTCTCCAGGTATGCATCGAGCTCACTTGGTGTGAGACTTTCGGGTGAATGAACCTGAGCAAACATTTAAATTATACCTTATGGATTATGAGTTTTTTATTATGAAGGGACTCCTCTCACCAACCCACAAAATACTCAGCACGTGCATTGCACGTGTAGTGGCGATGTAGAGCAAACTGCGATCAACATCAGAATGATAATTATTAAGCGAAACATTTGACACGATGACTTCATCAAACTCCAAGCCCTTTGCAAGCTGGACAGTAGTGATGATCACAGATCCCGAATAGGTGGTATTCTTCGCAGTTAACAAATGTGCTCCTGTTGATTTGATACTCTTATATAATGAGTCGGCCTGCCGAGGTGTCTTACAAATAATTCCTAACGATTGACGGCCCGAGCTTTTGAAGCTATGCACGAGATTAATAACCGCCTGTGTCTCTTCCTGGTGATGCATAAAACCTTTCAGCATTGGATCAGCTCCATGACGCTCCATTGGAATGATATCCGGATTTTTTGAAATAAGTTGGGTAAACATAGTGATCTCCCATGTTGAGCGGTAGCTTCTAAACAGCTTTATTATATCTGCTTGTGGAAAGATGTGCTCAATTGTCTCCGCAGAAGATGCACTATACGAATTAATAGTTTGACTTACGTCACCCAGAATTGTTTTCTTACAGCGAAATACACGTGATAACACAGAATACTGTACCGGTGTGTAGTCCTGCATCTCATCCACCAAAAGGTGCTTTACATCCTTATGTGATTGAAAATGTTCAATACCTTCAAGGCGGATCTTATAATATATGAATGGAAACACATCGGCATATTCCATAGCGTTGCCATGTTGCGTTACCAGTAATTCTTTTTTACCAATCCAAAAATAAAAATCGCGGTACAACTCCCATGTTTGATGAAATCTGAACATTCGGGGAACCACCTGCCCGATTTGATTTTTCTCATGACCAGTAAGTTTTCGTTGTAATATTATTCGGAATTGATCCTGAACATCTTTTATCACATGCGAAAATCGTTTCAGCATAGGGATCTGGTGATATGCCTTGAATCGTTTCTCAATAAAAGCAGCCTCTACAACTTTGACACCAATCTTAATATCAATTGCCGCAAAGTACCTGTTTTCGACATATAGCAAATGCCTGTTCATATTGCTTAGAAAATTGAATGTCGATTTGAAACGAATGCGTTCAATGAATTTTTCCTCAGGCTTTTCCAATAACAAAGCTACCTGATCGAAAAAAGATTGAAATGTATATTTGTATTCAAGTAATTCGTCGGCAAGATCTTCCATCCCTGTTTCCGGAATATGCTCTTCACCAAGTTCGGGCAACACGTTGGAGATGTAATCAGAGAAAACTTTATTCGGAGAAATGATCAGGATATCTTTTGCAGAAATTGTTTCCCTGAATCGATATAACAAAAATGCAATTCTGTGTAGTGCAATAGATGTCTTTCCAGATCCGGCAACACCCTGAATGATCATCACTGATGAAGTTTCATTTCTGATGACTTTATTCTGATCACGCTGAATTGTTGCAACAATATTCTTCATTCTCTCATCAGACGATCTGCTTAATTCCTTTTGCAAAATATCATCCTGAATGTTGACAGAGTTCTCGATCATGAACTCCATGCGACTATCACGTATTTTATATTGTCGCTTGAGGTCGATTAAACCTTTTATCGTTCCTGATGGAGTTGTGTAGGAAGCATCTCCCAGTTCAAAATCATAAAACATTGATGAGATTGGAGCACGCCAGTCGTAAATAAGATTTGTATTCGTTGCATCATCTGAGTAAGTTCCTATCCCGATATACACTGCTGTGCTTTTTCCTGCAGTACTAAAGTCAATACGCCCAAAGTAAGGCGAGCTAATGAGTTTTTGAATTTTCTTTTTCCTCGCGACAGCATTCTCGCCAGTGAATGCCATTCGATTAATAGATTGTCCGGCGGATACCATATCGGCATCATCCATGCCCGATTGGTGTTCATAGATATATTCCTTGTTTTGCCTTAGCTCAATCGAATATTGCTTTACAATATCATCAATGCGAATTATAGCAAGCGCAAGCTTTTCTTCGATTTCCTCGAGATAAGCGCGTTCATCTTTTTCAGTTTCGTTAATCATTCTTGTGTTCAGAATGCAAAATTAACATTTACCTTGTGTTAGCAATAATGTTTTACTCCAAGTAAGTATTGTAATCTGTAACCAAAAAACTCTAATAATTCTACATTTATAAATATCCTTATACTTCGATATTACTCAAATGCTGGTAAAAAAACTCCTCGCCCGATTCATTAACGATAAAGTATTACAAAATGCAGAGCATTGCTATGTCGCCACTGCATCCATTTCAGAAGATGGCTTTGATCTGTTCATGAGCCGGCTTCCAAAAAAATGTCATGTAGATATCGTTACCGGACTTGATCTGCCAACGGATCCAAAAGTTCTTTGGAAAATCGTGCGTGAATTTAGTGATCGTATCACGTTAAGAATCTATACACGAAATTTTTTTCATGCAGGACTGTATGTTTTTGATATGCCGTATCGCAAGAGACTTGCCTTTATTAGCTCCAGTCACTTTACATTAGGTGGCTTTAAAGACAATGAAGAGCTATCCTGGCAGATCGATAGCGAAAAATCAGTAGAAGAAGCAAAATCATGGTTTACTGGTTACTTCGAAGATTCAATGGATTTGACAGAAAAGATGATCCAACTGTATGAATTAGTATATCCCTCCATTAAAGAAAGAGAAGATATATCATGTGAAGAAAAAAAGAAATTTGTAAAATTGATTCTCGCGAATGAAATGATTTAATAAAATGGTGAGATTACCCCCATTTCCTTTCAATCAGTAATACATCGAACCATGTCCTGTATTATTTTCTAAAATCTATTATTAACAACCCCTGACCTTTTTTTGCTACTCACTAAATTGTTAATAAAATGGAAATTAAATGTAAAAAAGATGCCCATCGCTATTTCCTCCTGACATACCCTTGTCAGTCGAAGGCTGTTATTTTGTCAAAATGAATTTAAACTTAATAAACAAAATCCTATCAATCATGAAAACGCTTGAAAAAACGATTACAACACAGGAGGTCGCTGACAAATTTTTTGGATGGTCACAAGAAGGAAAATTCGATCAGATCGTAGACGAGTTGTATGGTGAAAACGCCAAAAGTATTGAACCCGCAGATTCATTCTGGAAAAACGTCCAGGGTATTGATAACATTCGTGCTAAAAGTAAAGAATGGAGTTCCAACATTGAAGAAATGCATGGTGGTTATACAGACAAACCTATTGTGGTTGGCAACTTTTTCTCATGCGCTATGGGTATGGACGTAACCATGAAAGGCCAGCCACGAATCAAGCTGGACGAGATTGCAGTCTATGAAGTGAGGGGTGGTAAGATTGTGCTTGAGCAATTCTTTTTTTAAAAAAATTTCCCACAGATTATACGGATAGATCGATGTTGATCTGTGGGAAAATAAAAGTTGGTATTTAAGTTCAACCAGTATTGTGGAGTTGTGATAAAAACGCTGGAAAGTTTTGTGGCTCTGACGGGAAAAATAATCGCAAAGCACCGTACACACCAGTTGACCGAGTATACATTTTAAACGTTTGATTCGTAAATCTTTGACAAAGGTTCGCTTATCTCAAATGCGATCGAAGAAACCAGGCCATTTTCTCATGCTTGCCCATTAAACCAGTAATAAAATCACTTGTGCCTAAATCATGATACTCGATGGCAAATTTATTTATGTTCTCACGCAAGTAAATGATAATACTTTCGTGATCAGATAGAAGTTCTTTTATAAAACTCTGACCGTCATTTTTTTCACGCGACTGTTCCGTGAGATGTGTCAATTCCAGGAACGATCTTAATGTACTGCTGGTATAGTGTCCGAGCGAACGAATACGCTCTGCCACGCTGTCAATAATTTCATCAAGCTGCTCAAACTGACTTTCGAAAAATTTGTGCTTATCCAGAAAGTCAGCGCCTTCTACATTCCAATGTGCGTTCCTGGTCTTTGTGTAGAGTACGTATTCATCTCAAGCAATTTGGCCATTGCAAGAGCAACTTTTTGAAGATCGGCTTCTGGTATTCCTATATTTGGTTTCATTTTTGAACTGGAAAGAAAAATTACAGTACTATAATGATACAAAAAAAAGAATATAAATAAAGAGTACGTGTTGCTCATATTACTTGTGTTCTGTACCCGCTATATAATTACTCATTGATTCAGCAGATTTTGCTGATAAAATATTTTTAGCGTCAGACCGAGGCAAGACGCCAGAAAATCAGATTTATAATAGAAACCTATTCTACGCATGGAGTTTGAAAACCTGTTCAAGGTGTTGAATTCTTTACACCTCACAACAGACGAATTCAAAGAGGTTGTTACAAAAGAAATGACTCCTGTTTCATATCCTAAAAGCTACCTCTTATCAGAAGCCCCCCGAGTTGCGGAGTACGCTTATTTCATCCAGACAGGTTTTGCTATGTCGTTCTTTTACATTGAAGGAAAAAAGCATGTCAATAATTTTTGGAAGCAAGACCAGATTATGTGTCTGGCGCAAAGCTTTGTAGACCAAGTCCCGTCAAAAGAGCACATTCAATTGATGGAGGACTCTGACCTGCTTTGTCTCAGCCACTCATCATTGATAAAGTTATTCAATAATTTTTCGGAATCACATATACTTTATAGGATCGTGATCAATCAATATTTCCAACATAGTCAGGAAAGGATATTGGATATGCAGCGTTTAAGCGCATCGGCAAGGTTTGAAAAACTATTGCACATTTTTCCAGAGATCGAACAAATAATTCCTCAAGAATACCTGGCATCGTACCTGGGGATAACCCCTCAATCGCTAAGTAGGATAAAACGCAAGAAGTAAAGATTTAACAATTGGTAAGCTGAAGTCTGAACCATTGTTGGCGAAAGTCTGAACCTTAGAAAATCAATTTATTTTTTAAGCTATCCTACATTCATACAATGAAAACGAAGGGGCTAAATTTGAAATCGAGAGAAATCATCATTGAAATTATCTGTCTGCTATTCTTATGTCTATTCTCGTATGCGGCTGTGATAAAATTGATGGATCATGAAACGTTTATCATTCAGCTAAACAAATCCCCATTACTTGCAGATTATAGTGGTGCTGTAAGCTGGTTTATTCCTCTGCTTGAACTGTTTATCACTGTCTTACTTCTTTTCCGGATCACCCGTCTGCCCGGATTACTTGCATCATTTTCATTGATGATATTATTTACTTTTTATATTATCGCGATCCTTGGTTTTAGCGAATACATTCCTTGCTCATGTGGTGGTATACTTTCAAAAATGACCTGGGGTCAGCACTTAGTATTTAATGCTGCTTTCTGTGTGTTAGCAGTTATCGGCATCCGTTTAAGTGAATATGTTTTTCCTTTAAGAAAGCAGTATCTCCTTTTCGCAATAATACTTACCTGTTCAACTACCATATTTACCCTCTATCAACTCACGTATCACGAAAAAGATAAATACAGCAGCTTTGATATCCGTACTGGACCATCGACAGTCTACCCGGCAGACACACTTGATTTAAAATTCAATTCGTATTATTTCGCCGGAGCCGATAGCGGATACTTATATCTTGGCAATGGCACCTCCTACCAGCATATTGTAAAAGCACAGCTGAGCGATCTTGATAGCCAGCACCTGAAGATCAAAAAAGATACCGCTTATCACCCTATTCAAATAAGAGTAAAAACACATAGCAACCGTTTCTTTATGTTTGACGGCATCAATCCCAAAATCTTTACTGGTTCATTAGACGAGCTTATTCCTGAAGAAGTAATATTTCAATATGGATTCTTCAATGAGGCAGTGCCCATGAATGATCATTCCATTTCATTCCGTGTAGTCGATACCCTTGGTAATTATTCGCTGGCAAGAACATCAGCATTAACAAATTTCTACATCCCTCCGAATTTACTTATCAGGCAAATGGATGGGCGTTTCAGCGTTGACGGCATGTTGCATTACAATGCTTCCCGGCATGCATTGATTTACGTCTACTATTATCGAAACCAGTTCATTGTAATGGATACACTTCTGAAAGCAGATTATTATGGCAAAACACTTGATTCGGTAAATATTGCAAAAATCAAGGTTTCAACAACAGGGGTGGGACTTTCGCAAACCTCCGTTGTTATTCCCGAAGTTATCGTCAATAACTTAAGTCACTCTTCAGAAAATTATCTTTATATAAATTCCGCTATTCGTGCAAAAAATGAATCAAAGAATGACTTCAACCGCAATATGAGATTTGATGTCTTCAATCTTGTGGATGGCCGATACATAAAGAGTTTTTATATACCCAAACCTGGCGGAACAGCATTGCGGGAATTCAGAGTAGTGAACAGGAGTCTTTACGCCTTACAAGAACAATATCTATTCCGCTATGATATAAGTCATCTCCTTAGCAAGGACAATCATCAAACGAATTTTACAGGCCAGTAAAATATCCTTTTCAAACAAAAGGAAGCCGAAGCTTAAGACCGGCAAAGGGGGAAGATCGAAAACCCTGAAAAGAGTAGATCAAATTCTAAAATTAAATTCAAATGAAAAAGTTTAAAGTAATCCTCGTAGCAATGGTATGTACCTTGAGCATACTCGGTGCATTCGAGTCAAAATCATCTGCCCATCTTTTTGAAACACAAGGAGCACCCGATGGTAGCTGTAATACAGCTCAGAACTATGACCAGCTAAGTTGTGATTCAGGCTTCAGTGGCGCCCAATGTACAATAGGCTTCACAAAAATGGCATGGGTAGTAAATACAAACTGCTTAGTTGCACTTAAGAGACCATAGCTATTTTTAAGGAGGGTGGCGTTCACCCTCCTTATTTTATTGAAACGAGTTACTCTTTCTTACTACGAGCATATCTATTTCTTTTTCAACCAGTGTCAAACGAATCCCATACTTTCCCAGTGCTGCGGCGAGGGCTTTTTCATCACGCGTATTGATATTGTCGATTTCAATTTTACCCAGCTTCCCTGAAAATCCAGTGTCATCAACCAGAGGATACCGGGGAAGAAAATTTCTTTCTACACTTATATTCGCATCATTATTTCTCATGAAACTTCTGATGCTAATATTATTTAAGCGAAATTCCGTGTCTGTTATTTTATAGTCCAGCTTTCCCTGAGGCTTTTCCATTCGCAACGTATCCGGGATCGTTAAAGAAAGGCACTTGACAAGACGCTTCTCCACTTTGGCAGAATATCCAAACCATTTATTCAGATCACTTTTCATAGACGATAAGATCTTCTCCGGCGAAGAAAAATCTGGTGCCCGGAGATCATAATTATACAAACTATCGGCTTGCTTGTCGTTTGAATGATGTCTGCCAAGATTGTTACTGAATTCAGTCTCCACCAGCACCCTGCTGATCGGCCAGCTTTCTATCCAACTACTCTCCCGGCTAGGCTCTTCATGAATGAACCCATAGGTAAAACGAAGAAGGTCAAGTATGGAACTATTTCTGCTGATGACAACGGAAGTTCCCGATGCAGTTAGAAGGAAATTGCTAAATGCAGATCCGGCACCACTGTGACGAAGTTCGGATCTCCAAATACAGTCTTTGTTAAGAGTTTCAATTTGCTTGAATGTAAAACCGGACGTATCTGCGTAGACAATCGGTTTATCATTCAAAAAAGCAGAAATATTTTTTTCATTCACATTAACCTTGTATGTCTTGTAACGCAAAATGCCATTACTATCAATCCAATAAATTACTGGTATGCCAGTATGCTTAAATAACACTTTGGTCACAATGCTGTCTGCCAAACTCACTGGTAAGGTGATCCTCGATGTAGGAATATTTGAACGGTTACTGATAAATTTTTCAACCAACCGCTTCTTTTCACTGTCATTTAAAAGTATGATCTGAAGCTTATCACCAAACGCCGATTGCAATTCATGCATTTTTGGCATCGATGCAATGCATGGGCCACACCATGTTGCCCAAAAGTCCAATAGTACAGGCTTCCCGCGAAAATCTTTAAAGCTGGAAGATGAACCCGCCCTGTTTATAAAATGAAATGCGAAGTCAGGCACACTGTCGCCCACTTTTAATTCATGAATCCTGAAACTATATCCTGCATTCTTTGATTGCCCGTTGACAATGGTGATACAGGTTGAAATTGTAAATATTAAATAGACTATCTGTTTCATTATGTTAGTATTAATGCATTACTATTATAGGAACTGCCAATGAATCATAAAATGAAAATGACTTTTTAAGAGGTGGCCTCATTTCTATCTTATTGCAGAGAATCCGATTTTCGCACCACCAGCATGTCTATTTCTTTTTCAACCAGAGTCAAACGAATTCCATACTTTTTCAGCGCTGCGGCGAGAACTTTTTCATCCCTCGTGTTAATATTGTCAATTTCAATTTTACCGAGCTTTCCCAGAAATCCACTTTCATCGACCAGAGGATATTGGGTGAGGTAATATTTCTCTGCAGAAGAGTACGCCTCATAATTTCTTATAAACTTTTTGATAGTAATATTATTTAAGCGGAACTCTGTGTCTGTTATTTTATATTCCAGTTTTCCCTGGGGTTTGCTCATTCGCAAAGTATCCGGGATAGTAATAGAAAGGTATTTGACCAGACGCTTCTCTGCCCTGGCAGAATATCCAAACCATTTATTCAGATCGCTTTTCATGGCGTTAGTGATTTTTTCAGAGGAAGAAAAAGCCGGAGCACTTAGATCATAATTATATAAGCTATCGGTTTGCTTTTCATTTGAATAATGCCTGCCCAGGTTGTTACTGGATTTAGTCTCCACCAGCACCCTGCTGATCGGCCAGCTTTCAACCCAAGTGTTCTCACGATTGGGCTCCTCATGAATAGAACCATAGGCAAAACGGATAAGATCAAGAACGGAACTGGTTTTGCTAATGATAACAGAAGATCCCGATGCTCTCAAAAGCATATTGCTAAACGAGTATCCGATAACACTATGTCGAAGTTCAGATCTCCAAAGACAATCTTTGTTCAGAGATTCAATCTGCTTAATCGTAACCTTTGACGTATCCTCATGTACAATTGGCTTATCACTCAAAAAGGCAACGATATTTTTTTCATGCACTTCGATCTTGTACGTCTTGTATCGCAAGATTCCATTACTATCAATCCAATAGATTACAGGTATACCTGTGTGCTTGAATAATACTTTCGTTACGATGCTGTCCCCCAAACTCACCGGTAAGGTGATCTTTGCAGTAGGAATATTGGCACGTTTGCTGATGAATTTGTCAACTAATTGTTTCCGCTCACTGTCATTTAAAAGTATGATCTGCAGCTTATCTCCGTATTTTGACTGCAATTCATGCATTTTAGGCATAGAGGCAATGCATGGTGCACACCATGTAGCCCAAAAATCCAATAGTACTGGCTTCCCGTGAAAATCTCTAAAGCTCGAGGATGAACCATCCCTGTTTACAAAATGAAATGCGAAGTCAGGCACGCTGTCGCCCACTTTTAATTCATGAATCCTGAAATTGTATCCTCTATTCTTTGGTTGCCCATTGGCGATGCTGATGCCTGTTGAAATCGTGAATATTAAATAAACTATATTTTTCATTATGTCAATATCAAATGTGTTATTCAAATTTTAATAACCAGGATTCTGTGGCTTCAGGTTTGGATTATTGGTTAGCTCGATCTGCGGAATAGGATATAGCATATCCTCTTGTGACCATCCTATTTTAATTGGCCGTAGTACAGCGTCTGCCCTGTTCCATCGCTTAAGATCAAACCAACGGTGACCCCACTCGCTGAATAATTCAGCATTTCGCTCTTGTTCAATCGCTGTCATTACATTATCCATTGACGGTGAAGGTATTTTTACTTGTATAGAACCTAAGCCAGCCCTCGTACGGATGATATCAATGTCAGTCATTGCATCAGAAAATTTATTTTGTTTTGTCCTTGCTTCCGCACGTATGAGGTATTGTTCCGCTAACCGCAAAACCATCGAATATTCAGTCAGAGGTGAACCCGCTCTATAGGCTTTATACTTAAATGGATAATAAAACGTAGTTCCACTGACAGTCTGGTTTCCAGTCCAGTTTGTTTTCCTTTTATCTCCTGGCTCGAATGAATTCACAATATTATCCGTCAATGAAACAAAGCCTGGCAGGGAGCTGACTGAAAGTGGAACAAAGTATTGAGCTTCGTTTGTATTCTGACTCGTTACTACCGGCATTAATTGCCAGATAGCTTCATTACTATTCTTAAGGAACACGCCAGCGGGATCATTTACTATTCTATAAAGAGCGGTACTATTTATTACGGATGTAGCATAGCTCTCCGCCTTTTCCCAATTGTTAGTATATAAATATGCTCGCGCCAGCAGAGCACTGGCAGCAAAACTATTTACCCTTACGCGCTCATTACCTGAAAATTGATAGTCATTGGTTAACAATGCTTGCGCTTCCGTGAGGTCTTTAATTATTTGACTATACACATCGGCCTGCAGATTCCGGACAGAGACAGCATTAACACGATAATCAGAAGTGACTACCAAAGGCACATCACCAAAAAGATTTGTTAAATAGAAATGAGTAAAGGCACGTATAAATTTCGCTTCACCTTCCAACTGCTTTCTTGCCGCAAGTGAGACAGAGGAACTTGTTGCCACCCCATCAAGAACTGAATTACAATAGTAAATTATTTTATAACCCGAACTCCATAATGCAGAGTTTAATATCTGATTGGAACTTAGAATGGAGTTATTAAAAAACTCATTCAGTGTTATGTTAAAGCTCCTGAATTCATCCGAAGAGGTACCCGTAAGTACAGTAACGCTTGAGGATTGGCCGCTCGCAAAACCAGCTTTCTGCATTTCATGATAGACGCCTCTCATTGCTGCTAATGCTGCAACATCATCTGCGTATACAGAAGAACTCACTGACTGTGTTTTGGGCGGTCCAATGTCAACGAAACTTTCGCAGGAAAGTAACAGGAAAAGAAAAGCGTATGATAAGAATCTATAGTTAAATCTTATGAGGATATTTTTTGATCGTTTCATAGATGGATGTTTAGAATGTAATTTGAGCACCAAAGGTTAAGAGACGAAGTGGTGAAAGGACTACCGCATTCTGAGTTTCGGGATCAGCGCCAGCGAAGTCAGTGAACATAAAAAGGTTCTGTCCCTGGCAGTATAATCTTATTTTTTCCGACCTGATCTTATCTGATATCGACAGTGGTAGACTATACGAGAAGGAAACATTCTGAAGGCGAACATACGATGCATCCGATATTACTGCATCACCAAAAACACTCGCCGTTCCATAAGCAATAATACCAGAATTTGATTGAGAAAACTTTTGAATATCCGTAATGTCTCCAATACGTTGCCAACGATTAAGCACCAGCGTTGGTTGATTTGCCAGAGTTCCAGGAGCGTTAATGAGTGTAGAGAGATAGTTCTGTCCTGTTTGCTTCACAAACTGAAATAAGAATTGTAGTTCAAATCGCTGCCATGAAAATGAATTTTGAATACCACCAAAGAAGTCAATGGCCTTCTCCTTTATGAACTGAGTGTCAATGGTGGAGCTTAATGAACCATTATTATCAACATCTTCAAAGGTATATAGTCCTGTCTGAGAGTTAACACCAAGACTTCTATATTTTTTTTGAATGAAAAGAGACTTATCAACAGTATATGTATTGGCATACGGAGAGCCTTCAATATTAGGATAGCTGATCAACCTGTTGCGTGGTATGGTCAGGTTAATACTTGAACTCCAGGTAAATGACTTGCGCCGTATAGTAACGTTCGATACAACAATTTCAAGTCCGGTATTCTGTATAGTAGCTGGCAAGTTACTTTGGATGCTGGAGAATCCTGTTGTGGCCGGTAAACTATATCCAACCAGTTGATTGGAAGACCTATTGTGGTAATAGCTTGCAGAAATAAATAATCGATCGTTAAAGAAACCAAGTTCAATTCCTGCTTCTAATTTTTGGTTCTCTTCCCAACCAAAATCAGGATTCAACAGTCTGTTCGGGATAAGACCTTTCCCACCTTGATAGTTGCCGGTCGTTGGCGAATACGTATCAAGGTATTGATAGTCACCGATCTGATCACTGCCTGTAACTCCATAGCTTGTACGTAGTTTCCCAAAAGATAACCCAGGAATAAAATTTTTAACGAATAATTCATTTGAAAAAATCCATGCTGCTCCAATTGCTCCAAAATTTGCAAACCGCTTGTTTGGTCCAAACCTACTTGATCCGTCTCGACGTCCAGTTATATTCACAAGGTATTTACCATCCCAGTTGTAGTTGACACGACCAAAAATGGCATTGTACTTATATTCCGAATAGTCGATACCAAAAGTGTTCAAAGAAGATGCTGCCGCTAAATTTTCCAGTTGAGTATCATTGATATAACCAAATGCAAAAAAGCCCTGTCTGTCGCGGACAGTCTGTTGAAATGTCCCGCCGAGCAACATATTTAACTTTCCTTTGCCGATACTCCGCTCATAATCCAATTGTGGTTCCGCAATCCAAGTGGTAATCGAACCTCTGGTGCTTATCGTTGAACCTAATGGATTATTTGCCGGGTTCTGGGCAGCGATTGGAACAATATTTTTTTCATCAGAAGTAATTGTATTATAACCCAGGTTTCCTTTAAGCTTTAAGCCAGGAAGTAATTGATAAGAAAGGTTAGCGTTGGTGATTAAGTTCTTTGAAGAAGTTGTGTATCTCCTCTTCATATCTCCATAAGGATTGGACCATGTCCCGTTTTCCCAATTCAAGTTGCCGGTGGCATCATAAACTGAAGGACTATTCGGTGCCAGGTTAAACATTAAACTTGTAAAGTCTACAGATGGCAAATTATTATTGTCTATAACGATGCTATTAGAAACGTTAGCACTAAATTTTCCATTCTCAGTTGTATGGGATAGATTAAAATGAACAGAGCCTTTCTGATAATTGTAATCCCCTGGGAACACAGTAGTTTGTCTGAAGAACCCAGCTCCTACGAGAAACTGTGTATTTGAGTTTCCACCGGAAATAGTTGCTTGTGCATTCGTGATATGTGCCGAGCCTCCAAGTAACGTTTTCCTCCAGTCAGTATATCGGGTAGTATCCCACAATAGCAGATCGGGAGCATTTGCAATGGTCGGTGCTACTCCATCATTTCTGAAGGCTTCCCTTCTCATTTGTAAATAGTTGGATGTATTTAATAGACTCATCTGGTTGCCCATCGTTCCAATCCCCGTATAAACATTAATATCAGCTTGTGTTTTGCCGCCCTTACCTTTCTTAGTCGTTATTAAAACAACTCCGTTCGCTCCCCGAGAACCATATATGGCAGTTGCATCCGCATCTTTTAATACTTCAATACTTTCAATATCACTCGGGTTAATAGAATTCAATGGACTAGGCCCCTTGGTAATAGAACCTCCTACCGCAAATAAGGTTGTTGAAGAAAATGGAACTCCATCAATAATATACAATGGCTCATTAGCTGCCGATCCTCTGATGCTATTGACCCCACGAATCTGGATTGAAAATCCATCGCCAGGTATACCTGTAAGTTGAGAAACATGTACACCGGCCATTCTTCCCTGAAGTGCTTGAAGAGGATTTATAACAGGCTGTGTCGCAATTTCTTTGGATGTAATTCTTGAAATATTACCTGTTTGGTCCTTACTGTCAATCTGATAATATCCAGCATTGATAACCACTTCATCCAGACTTTTTACATCCTCAACTAATGATACGTCAATAAGTGTCTGATTATTTATCACTACTTCACTTTGTGTGAACCCGATAAACGAGAAAATCAGTACATCTCCTGGCCGGGCAAAAATACGATACATGCCATCAGAATCTGTAGTAGTTCCATTGATAGAGCCCTTAACTATTATATTAGCTCCAGCAAGGCCTTCCTGGGTTTTTGATGCCGTTACTTTTCCCTCTATCTGAGAATCATCGGTCAAATTATTAATACCCGGATCGAGTATGGATCGGGATTTTTGCACGTGTCTGCGCAACGTTATTGATAGCTCATTCTCATGAATTCTATAACTGATATTGTAAGGTTTTAAAAACGTATCAAGCGTTTCTTTTAACGTCTTGTCATTAACGTCAACAGAAACTTTATCCTTTATGTTTAACTGATCCTCGCTGTAAACGAACCTCACCTTAGCTGCATTTTCAATTTCCTTCAGTGCATCCTGGAAAGACACATTTGTTAGTTTGACTGTGATTTTTTTATCCAGTAATTGAGCATTCATATTTCCGTATATGACGAAAATAAAAACTATCAGCATCGTAATTTTTCTGAAAATGAGATATTCTTTTGAACCAGCATAATACCCTTTATCTGTAAACCATTTTTTCATATTTTTCACCGTTTTGTAAGAGTTTTAATCGAAAAAAGACAAAGCATCCATGTACCACCCCTGGCAAGGGGTTGTAATAATTAGGAAGGAACCTAGTAGGAGTGATTTAACACTCCTGCTTCATCTATGTTGTATCTAGGATAAGTAAGTCGGTCGAATTCATTATCGCTGAGTTAACTTACTTACACCCATCGCCTGTTACGAAGACCGAATTACCTGTTCGCTTATATTCAAACTCCAATACCTCTGAGATCATTTGAAGCGTGCTTTCAAGCGAACGATCCGTAAAATCTGCAGTGACTTTGCAACGATTGAACAGGGATTTATCAATTTCCATTTTGACATTAAACTTCTTTTCAATTTTTGGAATAACTGTTTCAAGGCTGGCATTGACAAATTTCATATTGTATTCCGTATTGTCAGTCAATTCGAAAATTTCTGCAGCCGTTATACGAGTTTTTTTAACCTCCTCGTATAGGTGATAAACAACCTTCTGACGGGGTTCTATGTTTACGCCAATACTGTCCCTTTTGGAAGAAACATTAACATGCCCTGTTAGGACTTCGAGAACAAGGCTGTCACTCAATAACTTTAAATTAAAACTGGTACCTAAAACTCTAATAGTCATGTCCCCACACGTAACAAAGAATGGACGATGTGAATCTTTTGCTACCTCAAAGAGTGCTTCTCCATGAAGCTCGGCATGCCGTGAGTTTGTTGAGGCATCTTCATAATAATGAAGAGTACTTTTTCCCTTTAGCCAAACCAATGTACCATCTTTCAAAATAATTTTTTCTGTGCCTTGTTGAATTCTGGAATTAAGCCAAAGGATAGATGCAATGGCCAACAAAAACAATAACGTTGCAGCAATACCGGATATCCAACTTGTAAAAAATATTGTCTTATCTTTTTTGAGGATGACCAAGTTTCCAGGTTGTGAATCAATGTTCATAGAAATCTTGTTGAAGATTCTTTCCTCATCTTCACTCTCCAATATCAAATCACCCCCTTTGGTTTCCATTTTCATCAGGTCAAGCCAAGTTTCAATCTTTATTTTTTCAGCTTCTGAAGCCTGACCAGTGAGATAACGCTCCAGCAGTTCATCAAAATTTGGTCTCTCCATAACTTCAGTAATTTACGTTTCAGATTTCGCGTCTTTCAATACTAAGTGACCTTAATGTTAAAAAACTTATTACTATTCAGAAATTTGTATTAAAAAAGGCAATTGCAATTAATTACGGGGCTCAATGTATTTGAACTTATTCCAGCTTATTAGGAAGCCGAAAACAGTAACAATATAAAAATAAGCGTGCACTTTTAGCAAGAAGCTTGAAATGAAGAAACAAGGGTCATGATGGGTTGGGATAAGCGGCCCTTAACTGGGCCATTGCTTTTGACATGTAGACCTCAAGAGTTTGCTTGGTGATATTCATTCGCTTTGCGATATCTACATTCGATAAATCTTCATGGAGACGAAGCTTAATAGCTTCCTGACATCTTTTCGGCAATAGTAAAATGCTTTGCTGAATCATTTCACCTAATTGTGAAGCATTCCGATCCGTTTCATCAGAATTATCAAATATGATCTCAAATATTTTATAATGTTCAGCATATTTTCTTTTCACTTTGTTATGCTGAAAATAGCGAATCACTTTAAATCTCACTATCTGAAATAGGTACGCTCTCAGCGAGATCAGTGAAATATTTTTCCTTCTTATCCATAGTGATTCAAACGTGTCCTGGATTATTTCCTCACAGTCCTCTTTTACAGAAATATTTTTACGAGCATACCTGTAAAGCTCTTTCGCATACGTCCGATAAATCGTTTCAAAGGCATCTCTATCACCTTCATTTAACAAGGTTAGAAGTTTCTGATCATTATCGTTTTGAGTGTGGTTCAAATTAATTATTTATAAAATATCGCTCTACTCATTTCCCTGAATTGGCAGCACCTCATTATTATTATTTGCGGGGATAATGTGAGGTGCGTATAACCAAAATTAATATGCGTATCACGAAACTCCTAATAAGGAGTAGTCTTTTTAGGAGTACACTCTAACGGCTCTATTGGCGTATTTTATTTTCATGAAGGGGATTAGAAAGAAAGTTGAACCGATAAATCAGAACACTGATGAATTGTTAAAGACGATCGGTAAGAAACTTATGAAGCGACGTAAAGAATTGGGATACAAAAACAGCGATAGCTTTACCTATGAGACCGGGATCAATCGATCTCAATACGGAAAATATGAAGCAGGAAGCCAGGACATGCGTGTAAGCACGTTGATTCGCATCGTTAATTCTTTGGATATTACGCTGGAAGACTTTTTTAGCAAAGACTTTTGATCTCAAGCAAGAGTCATCATTTACCAATTCAATTTTATAGTAAATTCTTGTCAAGCCTTAATCAGGTTTTCCTTACAAAGTATTGTACGGAAAACCTGATTAAATCTTTGTGTGCTAAAAAAATTAGCACAAAATGACCAATTTGGTCATGAGAATTTTTGCAATTGGAATCATTTGGAAAGCATATAAAAAAATTGAGATCATCAAAAGGTCTACTGCTTCGTGAAGTGGCTGCATATCTTGAAATTGATCCATCACTCTTGAGTCGAATTGAAAGTGATCGCAAACGTCCATCACGCGATCATGTTATTCAACTCGCGGTGATACTTGGAGCAGATGAGAACGAACTATTAGTATTATACTTAAGTGATAAAATTATTTATGAATTAAAAGGAGAGACCCTTGCAATGAGGGCAATGCTTGTTGCGGAAATAAAAATCAGATATTTATCAGATCAAACTCACGATCAGAATAATATAAACGAAGAAAAATGAAGCACATGAAATCAACTAGCTCAATAAAACAGAGGACACTAAAATTATCAAAGGCAAAAATGGGCCGGCATGGCAATGCCGCATTGGAAGAGTTTAGCCGCTTTCGGGAGTTTCATCCCGCCAGGCGTTTCTCAGTAAACTTGCGCACAATGCTAATAGAATTCTTAATGTACGAAGGGGCGATCGAGGCAAGATACATGCAAGACCTTCTTTATGATCTGCAAGGCCTTTTTGATCTTTTAGAGGCTATTCAATTAGAGGAAATTAGCGAGCAGTAATCGTTTGGCTCAATCATAATTTTGAAAATTCAGTGAATAAGCCCAAATTGATGTAAACAATAAATTAATCATTAAAACTCCATCCTCTCTACGTAGTGATTGTCAATCGTTAAAAAAATGATTGAAAGCGTATAAGTTTTCTATCCCGAAAGTCACTTATAGAAATCAACTAACATTGATATTATCATTCAATAAAATTGTAGGATCATACCACTTCTTATAATTTTCCGCGTTTAGGCTAAAAATGAAAGTATCCCACGTATGTATTAGTGATATCTATGTGGGAATAAGTCATAAAAAAGTGATCAAGCTTATTATTATCCTGAAAAAATTTATAAATAGTCTCAATGAAAATAGGCAAATAGCAGTCCATAATAATATCAATCAGTTTTACTATATGACTAAAGCAGAAGAGTTAGAGTTTCTATTAAATAAATATAACAGAGACTCTTCAACCCAGATAATTACTCAAAAAATGATCGATACCAAATACCACGAAGCATTCATGCATTGGAGTAAAGATGCAAGATGGTATTCAACATTTAATCGCCAGGAAAATAATAATTATCAGTCCCGGATTACACCAGGCACAAATGTTGAATAGCATTTATCAACCATATTACTTTCAATCCTTATAATTTTTTTTGAATTAGTAGTGCGGCTTGAAATAGTGAGGTTATAATAAGCAAAAATGATCAAAGAAATTAATGAAATGACCAGTGAAACGATTATTACTAAATAGATTCGATAGGAAATATCTCTTTTGCGCTCATCTTTCTTATCACAGACTATTTCCTTATTTCGATCTAATCCATTATAATAGCGTGGGTCAGAAATTTGAGGATTCGCACGGGCCTGGCAATATTTCCAGAGAAGCTTCAGGTCTTCATAATCATCTCGGTGGTTTGGATGGGCTGCTACCCACGATTCAAGCTCCTGCTTTTCCTCGGGTGTCGCTTTTCCTGAAAGAACTTTATCAATGAGCCGATACATATTTTAAGGTTGTGTCACCTTGTCTGATAGTCCCGGCAAATTTGTTTTTACCTCGGTCGGATGCTTATAATTTATTTCTTTTATTACGATAAGCTGTTAATCTCTTTCTACCGCTGGTCAAGCCTCTTTCTACAGACTTACGTGAAATATTAAGAATTTCCGCAATCTGCTCAAGTGACATATCTTCGTCCATTACCATCGTCAGGCACTCTTTCTCGCGCTGCGGAAAGGTCAAAATGATATTTCGTAATTCATGCATCCGCTCATTATCCATTACTGTTGTCTCTGCTGATTGCTCTGAGGAAACTCTCTGATATCTCAAATGATCAAGAACATTCTTAGTCCTCATCGTATGCTTATAACTGTCAATGGATTTATTTTTAATTATTCTTACCAGATAATGTTGAATCGATTTTATTTCGTGAGCAAGTTTTTTTCTGTTATCGTAAAAGAGTACAAAAGTTAATGCTACAATATCTTCTGATATCATTCTGTTTTTTGTATACCTGAACGAAATATTTACCAGGCGATCAAAATAGGCCCGGTATAAAATGTCAAGCGCTCTTGTTGGACTAACTAACAACAGACTCCTGAAACGATCACTGTCGATTTTCCTCTTAAACATTGAGGCTTATTTTGAGATAACCTGGTAATCACGATATACTTATAATGTATAATAATTTACAAAAAAATCAAATTCTGTTTAACATGAAATTATCCTCTTCTTATCAAATGATAAGTTTTATAGAAATAAATGATAATTAATAATGATTAAATGAATGTGATTAAAGTGAAAATTAAAAGGCCGTATCAGACCCAACTCTACAAAGTTTTAAAGCATAGAATCTTATGATAAAATCACTATCCCAAATTGGTTATCAGCAAAGATAATGAGCAATCTTACGCTAAAGTATTTAGTAAAAGAATCATGTTTTCCTGACAATATTATTTTGCCAAGTAAATAAAAGACACATTGTTTTATTCCTGAAGGGGACATTAATGGCTATCCTTGTGTTAAAGTTCGACTTTAGCGAAAAAGTAAAGCCTCTAGGATTGCAGAACACAATTCATAGTCATTATAATTTGGAAATATTTTTCACCGTAATGAATCCATTGGCGTAAACATCCGCATGCGTACCTGGAGCATTCTGCATTCCGGAGAACAGGGCGAAACCATTTTGAAGCGCGGTTACAAATATTGCCTCATTGCCACGTTGAGAGGGTCCTTGCGGAAGTATTATCTCCTTTACAATTTTACCTTGGGCATTCAGAACAAATGCTGCTGCTTTGCGCTCATCACTAACACTTAACCCAAAGGGGTTTTGTGTATAATTTGTTGTGCCTACTGCAAGGGCCGTTCCATCTGGAAGTACACACATGTCCCAAAACATATCTCCATCTTTAATATTCAAACTACTCTCATATACTACACTCCCATTCGATCCATCTACATTTAATATCCATGCATCCCAACTTCCAGGATCTGTTCCAATCTTGATTCTTCCTACAAGAAATATACTTTGGTTAAAAACCTTCAAATTCAAAAATTGCTTTGAACGAGATTTACCACACAGCTTTGCATACTGACGTTCTCCACTGGATGAAAATTTTGTCAGTATTGCAACACCAAAATCAAAACTTCCAGGATCAGCATCACTAAAAAGATGTTCGTTAAACCATTTATCATGGGCAGGCAATAAATCTTCGCCACTACCGACGGCTACATAAAAATTCCCCTGAGAGTCAACGCCTGCGTGAGTAAAAAGAAAACGATTACCCTGATGAAAATTATCAAAACCACCGCCAATGATTCCTGCTGTTTCGATGAATGAAGGAGGCTCCACTATTTGTTGCCAGTTGGCTTGAAATTGATTGTTAAGAAATTTGAACCTGCATGCTACAATTTCATTCTGCCCCCATCGAATTGCAGAATACACGTCTTCTCCATACGCAACGAGTTTGATACGATCAAGTGATACAGGAAAGTAAAAAATGTGCGGGTCGGGAAGTGTAATAGGAAAAATCTGTTGCTCAACAATGCTACCGTTAACTTTAAAACGGAGCATTTTGATTTCCAATAAATAATTTTGCTTTGCATCAGCTTTTATAATCACGGCGCTTATCTCAGCTGAAGCGTGCGTCACTGCATCAATTAGTGACCAACCATCCGGAGGTTGATAAGTAGATGTTTCTGTAAAATCTTCTCTTCGCCAGGATAATTCCCTGCGGGGTTGCGTAATCAAGTATTGTGGCTGAAGTGTTTCTTCCAGCGATATCCATCCCGAATTACGCGGCATTATTTTTATAACTGCCTTTCCCATCACTATTGCCGTGGTTTCCATTATTGAAACTATCGTGTGTTGAGACTCGTCACAAGAGCTCACAATGGATAAGAATAAGAATGATATAACTAGAGTCTTCATGTATAACAAAACACGAATAAATATAGAAAAAGGTTGGTTTTGAAAAGTCATAATTTCAATACCAAGGATAGTGAAGAAGTAATCACCTGTAATTTTGCTTTGCAGAAACTTCTTCTATGAAAAATCTTTTTTCATAGAACTAAGTGATGAAGTGCGACTAAGAGAAAGAAATTAAATCTGCATAATTCACACATCCATTGCCAAACGATTTTTATTCACCGAGGGCACTTGAACAATAATAAAAGATTTGCTTTTACGTCAATCACTATGTCAAAAAATAAAGGAGTTACCGATAATATTATCCCCAAAAGCACGCGTGTTTATCTTCCTCAACCAGGTTCGCAAAATCCTTTAGCGTTTTAACTATTGGCTTTGGTTCGTGTGAACACCACTCTAGATTACCCTTAAGCCAGGACACTTTCCAGTGATTCTTTGACTTCACAAATGTTGCCTTAGCAACTTCTGGATAAATAATTTTTAAAGAATCATTCCAAAATGGCCTAATCTCGTGGATAAGGATAGTTTGACCTTCAATCTTATACCCGATATCAAGTTGTGGTCGAACGTTTTCAGGTGGACGCACCCTCTCCAAGAATCTTTCCATCACTTCGATAATACTCAGTATTTGAAGATTGTCTGATATCATAAATTTCTCTGAATGTAATGGGAGTATCAAAGAAAAAAAAATTAGATGCTTTATTTATTAGTGACTAATGGGACGCAATATTACTAACGATTTACAAACACATAGAGCAGCGTGAATGATTAAGAGCTCAATGTGCTTCAAGATACTTGAATCAAGTATTGGGATTTGATACATTTTAGTACAATCCAAAAAAGGCCTCTTGGAATATCCAAAAGGCACTTTATGTGACCCCGCTGGGCCACTTTGATTTCTTTTTAACCCACTCAATTTCAACTGTTTTCAACAAATTCTAGAGAACAACCTTCGAAAGGTCTCCATTCATTTGATTGATTTTGCAGCCGTTTAAGGACGAATTCTTATAATCAAAGATACAAACCTAAGGATGAACAGCCATTCAAACTGATTCATAAACCAACAAATTATAGGTTCAGCCAATAGGTCAGTTTTACAGTCAACACACGGAGCGTTGGTGCACCTACGTAGAAAAAATCTCCATGTGAATTTGCCTCGGCGAAATAATTTTCAGTATAAACGTTTGGTGTTAACAATAAGATACTGAGCTTTGGAAAATTAAGAGCTGGCTTCGGAAAAGTTGCTACTCAGCCTAGTCCCTACAATACGGTTACTTACTTTAACAACTCCACGTACGGTGAAGGTTGGGGATCAGCAGTAAGTTCATCTGCATACGGTGGTGGTTACGAGCAAAGCAATGTGCAAGGCAATTCATTGTTGAAACCTGAAATAAAAACAGAGTTTGAGTTTGGAGGCGATTTCAGATTACTGAATGACCGCTTGACGTTAGGTGTTACCTATTTCACCAATGAGGTGAAAGATGTTTTGCTTCCTATTGCTCTTGCACCGGCTACGGGGTTTACAAATAAAACAGGCAATGCCGCCACGCTCGAAAACAACGGTATTGAAATAGAGCTGGGAGGTGATGTGGTGAGAATAGGTGACTTCAAATGGAATCTATATGGTAACTGGTCACGCATCAGAAACAAAGTTACTAGCTTATCCGGTACAGAGTCGTTGGTACTGGCAGGCTTTACCGGCACATCCTCCCGCGCGGTGGTGGGGCAACCAGTGGGTGTGCTTTGGGGAACTGATTTCTTACGTGATGCCGATGGTAAGTTGGTATTGGAGAGTGGCGGTTTTCCGCAAGCATCCCCAACCGAAAGTGTGATCGGCAATCCAAATCCAGAGTGGAGGGGTGGTGTTGGAAGTATGTTCTCGTTCAAAGGTTTTTCTTTGAATGTGTTGTTTGAACATTCCCATGGCGGACAAATCTGGGGTGGCACACGCGGTGCGATGTTCAACTTTGGAACACATGCCGATACAGATCATGAAGTAACATTGTCGGCCGCTGAGGCAGCCACGTTGCGAAACTATACTAATACAATAGCCAACTACGGAACGGGGGCAAGTGATTTCGGCTATCCATATCACCCCAACGCTGATGGAAGCTATACCATTCGTGGTTATGTTACCGATTTTGGCGGAGGCAAAGTTGTGATAGACGAAGCGTGGTACACAGGCCTCGGAAGTGGTTTTGGCCCAGTAAGTTCGCAGTTCATTGAAAGTGCACAATGGACCAGGTTGCGCCAGGCAACGTTAGGCTATTCACTCAATTCGTCTGCTTTCAGGAAAGCTACCAAGTTAAGCTCAGTTGATTTTTCAATCACGGGTCGCAATCTCTTTTTGTGGACGGACTTCAAAGGCAATGATCCGGAAACAAATCTGACAGGTCCAACCAACGGAAGAGGATTGGATTATTTCAATAATCCGGCAACCAAGTCGTGGGTGTTCTCTATTAAAATCAGTTATTGATTCTACTACTTAAAGACTTAACAATATGAAAAAGTTAAAGATATTTTACATGATCCTGATGACACTATTTTTCGTGTCATGTCAAACGTTTGTGGAGGACGTACCAGAAATAGATCCCACTCGTCCCACCGATGCAGACCTTGCATTGGTAATGACTGGCACACAAGTGGAGTACATGAGTACAATGGAGGGTGAACTGGCAAGGCTGGCTGGTATGTGGTCGGGCTACTTTACAGGATCGGACAGGCAGTACATACCTTTATACAATTATGATATCACTGCCACTACTTCGGATAGTCCCTGGGGCAATGTGTATTCATTTGTATTCAGACAATCGCGAATCGTTCAAGACAAATCCACTGCCCTGGGCAATAAGCTGAGTTTAGGCGTTGCTCAAATACTGGAAGCTCACATAATGGGTATGGCTGCAGCTACCTGGGGTGACGTTCCTTACAGCGAAGCGATTGACAATGTAAAATTTCCCAATCCAAAGTACGATCCTCAAAGTCAGGTAGTTGATAACCTGATTACGCTCCTGGACAAAGCAATCGTAAACTTAAATTCTGGTGTAGGCACATTGGGTGGCGACTTTCTGAGCGGTGGCGGTGCACCGGGCACTGTTCTGCCCGGGGTCGCTTCTAAGTGGATAAAAGTTGCTTACTCACTAAAGGCTCGCTATCTCTTGTATAAAAAAGATTATGCAGGCGCATTGGCAGCAGCGAATTTAGGTGTGGACATTACAGCCAATAATCTGATGGCACCTCATGGAACAGTGAACGATCAGAATAGAAACATTTACTACGATTTTCACGAACGGCAACGATTTGGATACCTCACCGCTAAGAATTCTTTTTTAGCAAAAAAATTGGATCCTGCTTCACCCACTAAACGAAACCATGCAAAGACAGTTGAGACTGCGCGCTTTGGTTTATACTATTCGGGCACTTTGCCCAACTATGATATTAAAGTATCATCGACAGGTTTCTTTGGTTCGGCAGCAAGCTTTCCATTAGTAACGGCTTATGAAAGCAAGTTGATCGCAGCGGAATGTCAGGCGAGATTAAACGGAGTAGGAACTGGTGTTGCTGCGCTGAATGTGCATCGCGCTTTATTGAGGACCGCATTTCCAGCCGGTACGTATACAGACTTTGTTGTAACAGATTTTGCCGCAGGTGGAGTAGAGAACGCTGACAACGTTGCTGATGCCGATGCATTGCTGAGGGAAATACTGGAAGAGAAGTATGTGAGCTTGTATGGGCAGATAGAAATCTTCAATGAGATAAGAAGAACAAATAATGCAGTGGGGGTTCCAGCCAACTCAGGAACTCAAATCCCTGCACGCTTCCTCTATTCACAAAACGAAATCAACGCCAACAAGAGTACGCCCAATCCTATACCTGGACTCTTTACAAAAACGACACTCTTTCAATAGCTAAGTTTAGGTTAATAATCTTACTGTCGGGAGTTGTGAGCTGTCCTCAAAAGGGGCAGCTCTATTTTTAAAAATTACAATTATGAAAAAGCTAACAGCAATTTTTATTCTTCTATTTCCTTTGATAAGTTTTACAGATTCAAAATGTCAGATAAGTAAGGGTGTCATAATAGTAGAACTCTTCACTGCTGAAGGTTGCTCCAGTTGCCCACCGGCTGATGAGCTATTAAAAGAGATGCCCGATATCTTGAACAAAGAAGATAAAAATGTGATCGGTATATCGTTTCATGTTACCTATTGGAACAAGCTTGGCTGGGAAGATCCGTACAGCAACGAACAATTCACTGATAGACAAAAGAAATACGTAGCAAAACTAAATTTACCGCAACTCTACACACCACAAGCCATAGTAAATGGCGAAGCGGAGTTTGTTGGCTCAAATCCTATTGCCTTTAGAGATTTGGTGATGGCCGCCTCTGGGAAATCCTCCGCCTATGAAATTACGAGTCAAGTCATGAACGAAAATGGTAAAATATTTTTGAGTTATGACCTAAACCATGATCCAAAGAATATTGTCATGAACATAGCTATTGTCGAAAAAGATGTGGTGCATTTTATTCCTCAAGGAGAAAATAAAGGTAGAACACTCAAACATACTAATGTGGTGATAGCATTTGAAACAATTGTCCCACAGAAATCAGGTAAAGTTTCAATTACATGGCCTGAAGGACTGGCGAAAGAAAAAGGCAGCATCATCCTCTATACGCAAAATTCTAAGAGCCTAAAGATAAACGGAGCGACTAAACTTGATTTGAAATAAACCTAGCCCACTACCAAACATTACCTATGAAACTATCCACCAGATTTTACAGGATATTTTATGCCATAAGCCTTATCGCCTTTGGTGTTCAACAGTTTATTTTTCACGATATAATTATTGGTCGACCCCTTGCTTGGCCAACTTGGTTGGCAGGACAAACCATAGCCGCCTATAGTACTGGCCTGTTATTGATCGTTACAGGAATTGGAGTTGTATTGAATAAGAAAATACCCTATGGATTATTAGGTGTTGCCATTTTTGTTCTTCTTTGGGCGGGGCTCAGGAATATTTATTTTGTGATTGCTCATTTGAATATTGGTGCCATGCTTACCAATTCAGGTAAGGCACTTACGATTGGCTCTGGTGCGTTGTTAGTGGCGTGGACTCAAATTGAAAAAGCAAGTGAAACAAAGCTTGATACACGAATTAGCAAACTCTCCATTCTGTGCCAATATTTTACCGGATATTTTCTATTCGTTTGTGGCGTTCAGCATTTTTTGTTTGTTGATTTCGTAAAGTTCCTAGTTCCTGCTTGGATTCCGGGTGCTGCGTTCTGGACTTACTTTGCCGGAGTGGCACTGGCTGCGGCTGGACTTGGATTGCTCACGGGCATCAAAGCATCATTGGCAGCGGCTCTCGCTGGCTGGATGATTTTTGCCTGGTTATTATTGTTGCATTTGCCTCGCGCCATCGCCACACCTAATCAAAACGAATGGACGGCAGTATTTGAGGCCTTGGCGGTGAGTGGAATTCTGTTAATGCTATCGCATAGGCTTCATAAACCCAGTTAGTCTTCTCTTCATAAAACTTATGCTCCAACAAAATAATTTAAGAATGAAATCTGATAATAGACGATTTAGTCCAACAGACGTCAGGTTGGTATTCTTGTTTCTCACCCTTACCATTTTCTTGAATCACACAATCATTATGGCACAAACAGGCCTAAAAAATAATGCTTTAATCATTGCACGAATATGGCACGGGCGCACTCCCTCGTCAAAAGCCGATGGCTATTACCAATATCTAAATGAAAATGGCGTCAAAAAAATAAAAAGTATTGAGGGGAATTTAGGTATCCAGGTTTTTAGGCGAGTCGAGAAAGATGTTACGCACTTCACGGTAATTTCATATTGGAAATCATTAGAGTCCATACGCAAGTTTGCAGGAAGCGATATTGAGAAAACGAATCATTTACCAAGGGACAAGGAATTCTTGCTAGAACTTGAGCCGAATGTGGTTCATCATGAGGTGATTCTCGATGAAAGAAAAAACTAAAAGGTTACTTCAAAAATGTGGAAATCAATTTTACTGACTACACTTATTGCTGGTACATGCGATATAGTCGCAGCTTGCACTCAAACGTATGTTTTAGCAAAAGTACTACCCATACAAGTATTGAAATATATTGCGAGTGGTGCGTTTGGAAAATCTGCATACGAGGGTGGAATTGAAATGCCCTTGCTCGGATTGCTGTTTCACTATCTAATTGCGTTTGCTTGTACGGCAGTATTCTACTGGCTTTATCCCAAGTTATCTCTCCTTAAATTCAACTTGTTCTTAAATGCTTTTGCCATTGGAATTGTGGCATGGTTCGTCACAACTCAAATAATAATTCCCCTGAGCCAATTCACGCCTGCACCATTTAGTATTTCAAAAGCACTGATGGCAATTTCCATTTTAATCATTTGTCTTGGATTGCCAATAGCGTACCGGGCAAAGTTATTTTATGAATTGTAGAGCATTCAATAAAATGAAAAGTGAGCTAGTGTTAAGAGTTTGATTCTTTTGCAACTACACTTCTTTTGATTTCGAATTTAGACCTTAGCACACTCATATCTTCACTTACCTTAATGTCAAGAATTTTTGCATAGTGCTGGGTGGTCCGCAAATTTTTATGGCCTAACATTTTGCTTACGCTTTCGATAGGGACACCATTTGTAAGTGTTACCGTTGTAGCGAATGTATGCCGTGCGCAGTGGAAGGTAAGCTCTTTGTTGAATCCACACACATCGGCAATCTCTTTGAGATATGAATTTAGTCATTGGTTGCTGAGGGATGGCAATAATCTATTTGAGGACAAAGCTTTGGGGTGTTTTGAATATTTGTTTATTACCTCTTGCGCGGTTGGAAGCAAAGGAATCCTTGAAGCCGTATCCGTTTTTGTCCGAGTTGTGTACACCCACTTCTCGCCATCAATGCCAATAGTAATATCGGATGGCGAAAGTTTCATCACATCGCTGTAGGCAAGGCCTGTAAAGCAACTAAAGAGAAAAATGTCTTTCACTTGATCAAGCCTTGCCACCGAAAATTCTTTGTTAAAGAGCGTTTGCAATTCTTCTTCAGAAAGATAGGCGCGGTGGGTTTCCCTTAGTTTCATTTTGTAGCCCATGAACGGATCTTTATCGAGCCAATTTTTAGCAACGCACTGCCTTACTATTTTTTTGAGTTTTTTGATGTAACCCATTGCGGTATTGTGCGAGCAATTTTTCTCTGACTTAAGATAGAATTCATAATCGTTTACAAACTCGAACCCCAATTTTTTTATATCAAGATCGCTCGCTTTATATTTCCATTGAAGGAACCCTAGGATAGAGGTCTTGCAAGTCTTGAACCTTTTGAGCGTACCTTCTGAAAATTCCTTTCCTACCAGTTCTGCAAATTGTTAGTTATGCTGTTCGTAGATTTCTACTAACATCCTGGGGCGTTCTGAGATGCCCAAATATTTTGCTTTTATAATTTCTCCACTGATGTCTGAGCCCGAAGCTGTAAGGTTTTTGTAGATTTCGTAGATGCGAAATTCTACTGCCTCTAAATATTCGTTGAAGGCCCTGGCTTCTTCTGTCTTTCCAAATAGTCGGCTCGCTCCTGGGTTCCATTTAATAGGATCGCAGTTGCGCTGCACGGAGATTTCTGTGCGTATTCCGTCTATTGTAATGCGGAGGTAAACCGTGGCGAGGTTTTCTTCTTTGCCTTTGGACTTTTTCAGGAAGAAAATTTGATTGAATAATTTTTTCATTTAGTGGCGACTAAAAAGGTGGATAAATGTAAGTCTGCCGCTAATCGCCATCAAGATGTTCACTTGTTGAACTACTTGTTATACAGGATGTTGCAAGAAATTCGGTGCGTCACTTTTTCACTTGCAGCTGACGCACCGAATCTCCCACCAATCCGTTGGTTTTAGATGAATGTTTTGGAGGGCGTAAAAACAAAAAAACCTCCCAAACATATTGTTTAGGAGGCTTTAGTGATTTTTGTTTCTTGCTTTGTGACCCCGCTGGGATTCGAACCCAGGACCCATACATTAAAAGTGTATTGCTCTACCAGCTGAGCTACGAGATCCAACTACGCTGAGACAGCTCCGTCGGACACAGTCCGGCCAGATACCTCACACGTCAATACTTTCAACTTCCTTGTCCACCATAGCTTTTCAGCGAAGATGGAATACCCGCCGAAGACTTAGCGAGGGTAAGCAACTTCACCGTTCCCCGTTTAAAGACTCCTTTGTACTGATTGTTCTCAATTACTTGCCTACAACATGCAAATACTTGCCCATTTTGAGGCATTTTCCGTAATTGAGCCCGCAAAGGTAACAGGATAGAAAATATATGCAAAAGTGGATTTGTAAAATTCTGATATTCATTTTCGTCATAATGGCGTCCTCCAGCACGGCCGCATCAACATCAATGGTATTAACCACCGCTGATTCATTATATATCAAAAAACAATACACCCAGGCGCTTGATCTGTACAAAAATCTTTTCGCAGAAAATAAATATTCCCCTGCCATGCTCCTCAAAATGGCATTTATCCACGAAGGGCTTGGTCATCTTGGCGAGTCGTTATATTATCTAAATCTCTACTATATCTCCTCCGATGATGAACAGGCGCTGAGAAAAATGGAAGAGGTGGCTGAAAAGAATAATCTCGAAGGCTATAAAATGGATGAAACAACCTCAACTCTCGCGTGGCTTCAGAAACATTATGCAACTATATCCATAGGGATCGCTTCCATTTGTATCTTTTTGCTTGCTCTTATGTATTATCAGCAGTCGAAAATGAAGATCAAACCAATTGTAACAGGAGCTACGCTGGTATTATTACTCGTTCTACTATTCATTCATATTAATTTCAGTCTTAAAGATGAACGCGGTATTGTTGCCGTGTCCCCGACGTATCTCATGGATGGCCCATCCGCTGGTGCATCTGTCATCGCTATCATTGGCGAAGGACATCAATTGGAAATCACAGGGAAAAGGGATGTGTGGCTCCGCGTTCAATGGAAAGAGCGGGAAGTTTATGTAAAGGATTTTCTTGTGAGAGAGATCATTCTTTAAAACAGGCATTTGTCATTAGGGATAAAGAGATTTGGGTTATTGCGGTCTCAATGTCATGCATCAATAAAATATGAAAAGTAGAGCAGTAATATTGGACACATAAATTTCTTATACAAGACCAGGCTCACCTTACACCTGCACCAAATGCTCTTTTTATATTAGTATCGCAGCGAAATTGTCCCCCTGTATTCCTTGCTCGAATATTTCAGGAAGTAAAAAAAGACTCCTGAATTCTCTCCTTTCCCATCCCATTTAAAATCACGTTCGGCACTTTGGAATACCTGGTTGCCCCAACGATCATAAATACGGATCAATTCAAATGTAGATGTACAGTTATCAAGAGGTAAGATGTTTTTGATCTCACCGGTAGCCGGATCTTTTACCTCCATTGTAAAATAGTCATTGATATTATCTCCATTCGGTGAAAAAAAGTTAGGTGGCATAAAATGGATGTCAGAACCATCAATATCTTTTATCTTCAACTTCATTACAATCGAATCTTTCTTCGCTGTAATGCAATGATCATCGGTCAGCATAAATTTGAATGTATAATCATTTTCATAAATGTTATTCAGGAAAATAGAACAATCAGGTTGCCAGGTGAACTTCGCCTGAATAGGGCTCTTTCCACTTGCCGGCGTGAAATTAAATCCTACTGGTGTAACGGTGCCATCGGATTTCACAAGCTCCAGCGTGAGGTTGTCCTTTGCAGGAATAACATCGGAGTCGGTACCTGTCAGTACTAACTGGATAGCATTTCCTAAAATGGTGGATATGCTGTTATCATTATTTACAAGTGTTGCTGGCGAATTGAGATTTGTCATCATCAATTGCGGTGCATGATTGATCGGCGGAAATACCTTCATTGAAATATCCACTGTATCTGCTTTGTAAATCCTGCATTTGTTTTTGTTATCAACAACAATAAATCGGAAGTCAAACGTATCTTTTTTCTTCAGATCAACAGACGTACATTTTATATTCCATGCAAAATCAGAATTGACTAATCCATTCGCGCTCACAGGATTAGGGTTGATTGTAATGCCATAATCAGAGAATAAAAAATCCTTACCCACTCCTTTCATCACGAGCGCATCGTTATCGACAAGATCTTTTCCTGTTACTTTAAAAGTAAGCGACTCATCAATGTGACGTGTAATGTTGTTAACCGTTCGCTCACGCGTAGCAGGTGTCAGATCTGTATCAATCGTGGGACTTGCATTGCCAGGGAGAAGGACATTCAGATTGAAAATTTCTTTGGCAGGATTCGGTATCATACATTTATCCTTATCCTCTACCTGTATGGTTACCTGAAATGCCGTTCGTTGCGTAAAATCATAAATATCGCAGTAAGCATCCCACTTCAACTGACCATCGGCCTCACCATCGACCTGATTAAAGGTGTCGAACGTCATTCCGGCATTAGCCAATAAAAAACCATTTGTTAAAACAGAAATAATCAACGGATCCCCCTCATCATCTACAACTTTATACGGCCATGCACTTTGTGATCCTTCACTCAGCGTTGCCCCAACCGGGTTCGTAGCAGGTGTAACAAAGTGTGGTTTGCTATTGGGGGGCGGCTCCACATGAACGGTAACTTTTAATGTATCCGTTAACGGCAAGCTACATGCATCATCCAAAGCAACAATTCCGATCACTGGATCTCCTCCGACCAGGAAAGGACATTGAGGAAAGCAAATTGAAAACTCTACCGTGCTTCCGTTATTTAATGTCGCACTCGTAATAGTTGGAAGAATTCCTGACAGATCACCCTTAAAGTTGAGTGGAATTGCCTTGATCCTGATCTTCTCCATTAGATTATCAACATCCAGCGTGCTTTTCGAATCATCATCCGAAATCTGAACTTTGATACAACGTTGTCCATCAACGACTCCATTATCAAAGAACACATTCATGTTATCATTGTAGGTATAAGCAGTATCAAACAGTTTCTTTCCAACGATCACGGGAGGCACTGCGCTTTGGCAATGGTCCACCACAAGCATTTGAAAGTCACGACGCGTCTCGCCAATTTTAACTTTATTCCTGAATTCCTCCACTTTCACAGCAAAAACGAATAGTCCCTGAATTGTCGGCGTTACGGTAAGAAATCCATTATTGTTTATTTTCAGATCGGGAGCGCCATTTAAAATATTAGTAATACCAAAAGGTACTCGCCAATTAACGGTTGGAAATGGGCCAGGAAGTGGTGTATTATTTGGAGGCAGCGCACTGGAAGATTTTGTATTGAGCGGCGTTGTTAATGAATAAACCAATGAATCGCCATCGTCATCTATTCCACCAAAATCTGCGTAATATGGTCTGTTCGGACAAGCGTAGTCATTTAAGGGCGGAAATAAACGAGGTGTTGAATCAATAAATTGTTTTCCGTCTTTTACGACTGCAGGAAATTCCAAATAGAAAGTTTGCCCGGCATAATTAGCTCCACCACCATTTGGATTTTGACTAAAAATATTTGTGATCCCGTAATTGCGGCAACAACGTTCCCATGCAACATAATAACCACCGGGATCATTGAATACATCCGATGTTAAAGTAAGTGTCGTTGTGTAAACCAATTTACTGGTACTTAACTCTCCTTTCGAACACGCAGGTTGTGTATAACTCACTGCTTTACTGGAAATGAGGGGCAGAGAAACATTCATAATGCCCGCGTTATCAAATTTTCTGAAAATGCGAACGATCGCTGATTGATCTTTCGCACCCGGCTGCCCATTAAATTCGTCAAAGTAAAGGACCATGTTCAGGCGATATAAAAATCCTGATATGTGAACAAGTTCAAATTCTCCACCAACGATGTGTGAAGCTGTACCCAATAAGGGTACAATAAGGAGAATGAGAAAAACGAGTGCCTTTTTCATAGAGAGAGATTCGAAAGATAAATAAAGCACTGCACGTCCTGAAATGTCTTTCGGTAAATTGCGACCACAAAAATAGAACCGACCAATAATCGAGGAACTTCATATTTAAAGCGAAAATAGCATGACCCAACTTAAAAAGGGTGATATTTTAACGGATATCCGTGTTGAAACGATGGCGGCAGAGGGCAAGTGCATTGCAAAACTCGAAGGACGGGTGATATTTATCTCAGGTGCCGCTCCAGGTGATGTTGTCGACATTTCTTTAACAAAAATAAAAACTTCTTTTTTGGAAGGCCGCGTTACCGCCACAAAGCAATTTTCACCGAACAGGACAACTCCGTTTTGCTCTCACTTTGGAACCTGCGGAGGTTGCTCATGGCAACATATTAATTATCAAACACAATTAAAATACAAGCAGCAACAGGTTACTGACAATCTTGAACGCATTGGAGGTTTGCAATTACCTCCAGTGAAATCAATTCTCGGATCATCACGTGAGAAATATTATCGCAACAAGCTTGATTATACTTTTTCTGCAAGCCGATGGCTTACGAAAGAAGAAATGGAAGAAGGGAAAGCATTTGGTGATTCAGGTTTGGGATACCATCTTCCAAAAATGTATGATAAAGTGTTTGACGTTAAAGAATGTTATCTCCAACCCTCCCCATCTAATGATATACGATTGTTGGTTCGAGAAGTTGCTCTTCGTGAGGAGATCCCGTTTTTTGATCTGAGAAAACAGATAGGATTTCTTCGAACAGTTACGATTCGTACTGCTTCCAGCGGTGAGGTGATGATCATACTCCAGGTAACATACGATAAAATAGAATGGACTGAAAAAATTCTAATTGCACTGGCGGAAAGGTTTCCACAAATAACGTCCATTAATTACATCATCAATGGAAAACGCAATGATACGTTTGCTGATCTTGATGTCATTTGTTGGAAAGGAAAATCGTACATCACAGAGTTAATGCAAAAACCTGATGGAAATGGAACATTGCAATTTCGCGTTGGACCAAAGTCATTTTATCAAACTAATTCCGATCAGGCTTTTGAGCTTTACAAAATCGCCTGGAAAATGGCTGATCTCAAAGGAGACGAACTGGTGTATGATCTTTATACGGGGACAGGAACGATTGCTAATTTTGTAGCCGCCGGGGCAAAAAAAGTAGTTGGTCTTGAGTACGTTGCTGCAGCAATTGATGATGCAAAGGTCAATTCAACAATCAACAATATTCACAACACTGATTTTTATGCAGGTGATATCAAAAACCTACTGGACGAATCTTTCTTAGCAAAACACGGTCGCCCGGATACAATCATAACAGATCCACCAAGATCAGGAATGCATGAAGATGTTTGTAAAATGTTGTTGAAAGCCGCGCCAATGAGAATCGTGTATGTGAGTTGTAATCCCGCCACTCAGGCACGTGACTTAAAAATTCTATCAGAGATCTATGAGATCACGGCAGTACAGCCAGTGGATATGTTTCCACAGACGATTCATGTGGAGAATGTGGTGCGGTTGGACAAGAAGTAACTGGTGAATGGTAGTGGGTCTATCTGTAAAAAATAAAATGGTAAATGTGACAATTGAAATGTAGAGTGAACCACATGAGGTCTTGCGCTCGTCAATACGTAAACACGTTACGATACCAATTCCCCCGTCACAACTTCAATCCCTGCATTGACCATTGCGGTAAATCCCCCATACACATTTGTGAGATTTGTAAAGCCTTCACGCCTCATTAATGATATAGCAGTCATCGAACGATAACCACCTCCACAATGAACTATATAGGGTGCATTCTTATGTAGACCTTCAAGATTTTCAGGCATATTTGCTAATGGAACAAACCGCGCACGCTTAACATGACTTATTACCCATTCACCCGGCTTGCGAACGTCCAATACTTCTGAGGCGGATTGTATGTCCCCCTTCATCTCTTCCGCAGTGATCGAGCGAACTGTAAACAACTCACCATTCCATGAAGGAATTCCACCATCGAGATAGCCTACTACTTTTTCATATCCAACACGCGCCAGTCTCAAAATCGTTTCAGCTTCTTTTTCTTTATCTGTAATCAGCAAAAGCGGCTGACGAATATCAAGCAATGTTCCAACCCAAACTGCAAACTGACCATTGAGCCCAATATTGATTGAATCGGGTATGTATCCCTTTTCAAATTCATCAGCAGCTCTTGTATCTACTACGACCGCACCTGTCTTTATTGCTGACTTAAATTCAGCAACAGAAAGAGGTTTCGTATTTTCTAGTATCACATTATCAATTGGTTCATAGCCATCCTTATTGATACGAGCATCCTCAAAGAAATAAGCAGGTGGTGGAGTGATACCATCTGTCAGTTGATGAATGAATGCTTCGCGTGTCTGATCTTTAAGAGCATAGTTGAATTTCTTCTGCTCCCCTATCGTCGAAAAAGTTTCCTTGCCAATATTTTTTCCGCATGCTGATCCTGGTCCGTGAGCAGGATAAACAATCGTTTCATTTTTTAATGTCTTGATCTTTGTGTTGAGTGAATCATACATCATTCCTGCCAATTGGTCCTGGCTCATCACTCCATCAAGTAAGTCAGGGCGACCAACATCACCAACAAAAAGTGTGTCACCGGTGAATATGGCATACTCATTTCTTTTTTCATCAAGCAGTAAAAAACATGATGACTCTGGTGTATGACCAGGTGTGTGTAAAACTCTGAACGTTATTTTACCAAGCTTGAATTCCTGCCCATCCGTAGCGTTAATGACTTCATATTTGGTGTTGGCCATTGGCCCATAAATAATCGGAGCATTTACTTTCCTGGCAAGATCTATGTGGCCAGAAACAAAATCGGCGTGGAAATGAGTTTCAAAAACATACTTGATAACAGATCCTCTTTTTTTGGCAAGGTTGATATACGGCTCAGTTTCACGCAAAGGATCAATAATCGCCGCCTCACCTTCTGACTCTATATAATATGCGGCCTCGGCAAGACAATTAGTGTATAGCTGTTCGATGTACATTTCCCGGTTTTCGTAAATAATTGAACTCCATAACTGCGCAAAGTTCAGAAAAATTCCTCACTAATATATGTATATCTCACGCAGTCTGGCTGAATCAATTGCACTGGGATTCACGTAACGTCCGTGAAAGAGCGCAATATTCGTTGAGGTGACGTAAATCTTTACAGTCTTATATTGCACTTATCGATCTTTGTGAGAACGATACGAAGATTTACCTTTGACTGTGATGATCCGATGTGTGCTGATTTTATTTTTTTTAACTGGTTGCTTCTCTTCGCTCGCAATTGACTACGAACGCTTCCGCGAAAACGGAAAAGTAGGACTCAAAGACAAACAAGGAATAATCATTATCCCTGCATCATTTGATGCGCTTGGATGGTCTGATGGAAATTTCTCGGTTATTGGTCAGATCACAGGCTATCGTCAGAATAACAAATGGGGATTAATCAACCTCAAAAAAAAATTCATCACCAAACCCGATTACAATAGTCTTACATGGCCTGGAGGTGATAGAATTATCATAAGCAAATTCCTCAATCCCTACACTATAAAGTTTGGTGCTCTTGACTTGCTGGGGAAGCTTGTAATTCCTTTCTCTTATGATGCCATCAACATTCAAGGACTTCACGCTATAGTCATGATAAAAAATGGAATACATTATGAATACGGCGTGGTTGATCTTGACGATCATTCAATTATTCCTGTACGCTATAAAAAAATTACATCCATTGGAACACTTCGGTATGCCGTTCAGAATTTTTATGACAAAACTGCTTTGTGCAATGAGCAAGGAAAATGGATAACAGATTTCATCATTGATGAGATCTCTGATTTTCATCATAATATGGCGATTATCACTCAAGGTTGGAGGCAAGGTATTATCGACCGAAATGGGGAAATAAAAATTCAACCTTCCTTCAGAGCAATTCACATTATCTCACCTGAACAACTTAGTGTTCGAAAGGCAAATGAATGGAAATTGCTTGACATAAATTTTAAAGAGATACAAAAAATCGAAGCAGATGATCTTTATGAATCCAACGGATTATATCACCTTTCAATTGGGGGAAAGGAAGGAATCACAGATGACCAATTACAACCTCAATGGCCGACTGAATATAATTCGGTTGAAATTCTTCCATATAATCAGGTTATACTAAAGAAAAATGGCAAATCAGGTCTTTATCGAACTAATCATACAACAATACTTCCTATTGTCTTCGATTCACTTTGCGTTCAAAAAAATTTCGTGCGTTGCATGCAATGGATCAACGGAAAAGCATCATGGCAGGTGTATGATACATTTGGAATAAAAAAATCCCGCCGTACATACGAATTTGTAGATCGTTTTAATGGAAAATTCTTTCCTGTAAAAATCCGTGGATTTTTCGGCGCGGTTGACCGTTATGGAGAAGAAAAGATTGCCTGTGTGTATGATTCCATTCTTGAAGTGAATGACTCGCTCGTTTCAGTAATCTTTAAAAAGCAATACGGAATTATTACTATTGAAGATCGCTGGAAAGTAATTCCTCAGAAAAATCCTCTTAAACTTCTTGCTGACAACCATTACCTCGAAAAACAGGATACCATTGTGTTTTTAAAAGACATTAAATCAAATACGATTTATTTTACAGACCAGTCCCTTCAGGTTTTTAATGATCATTTACAAGAGACTCTTGCTGACGGAACGGTGAAAGAAATTAATTTTCTAGGAAAAATTATAAGTCGAAAGGAGCCTGTCATTTTTCGTGCGGAACAAATATTCCGCGAAAGCGAGGGCTACACAGGAATAAAACGCGATGGAAAATTTGGCTTCGTTGATAGTCACGGCAGACTTCGCATTGCAAATCGCTATGAAGCGATAGGCGAATTTCATGACGGTCTCGCACCAATCAAGCTGCTTGGCAAATGGGGATATATTAATGCTGCAGATCAGATTATGATTCAGCCAACCTATGAATCATGTGGAGACTTTGATAATCGCATAGCACAAATTTGCCGGAAAGGAAAAAAAGGATTGATCAACGCAGAGGGAAAGGAATTGCTAGAGCTTCGTTATGATTCAATAAAAAAAATATCAAATCAGTTATTCCTTTTAACCTTAAACTCGTTGAAGGGACTTGCAAGTAGTACTGGACGAATGCTTATTGAACCTCGCTTTGAATCATTGGAGGTTCTGGAAAACAATCAGGTAGTTGTTTCTCAAAACAAACAATACGGTGTTTTAACTACTGATGGATTGAGCGTTCTGCCAATCAGTTATTCAAAGATCATTTATCTACCAGAGAAGAAAATGTTTTTGGTGGAGCAAAAAGCGTTGTGGGAGACGCTGGAAATGAAGGAATGAAGAGTTCTGACTCGGATTCAATCAACGAATTCCTGAATCACCAAATTAATTATTCATTCCTTCATTATTAATTACTTCGACGTCCCTGTTCCTGGCTGTCCGCTCTTTCCGGTTCCTGATATAGAATCTCTCATTGCAGTGTCGGCTTGAACATTCTGCATTTTGTAATAATCCATGATTCCAAGATTACCATTTACAAACGCCTGGGCAATTGCTTTCGGAATTTCTGATTCAGCCTGAATTACATTCGCCCTTGCTTCCTGGGCTTTCGCTATCATCTCTTGCTCTAGTGCTACTGCCATTGCACGACGCTCTTCTGCTCTTGCTTCCGCAACCTTAAGATCGGCAGCGGCCTGATCTGTTTGGAGCTTTGCTCCAATGTTTGCACCAACGTCAACATCAGCAATATCGATAGACAAAATTTCAAATGCAGTTCCAGCATCCAGGCCGCGTGACAAAACAAGCTTTGAAATTTTATCAGGATTGGCCAATACTTCTTTATGTGATTGCGCCTGACCGATTGAAGTAACAATACCTTCACCAACTCGTGCAAGGATCGTGTCTTCACCGGCACCACCGACTAATTGTGCAATGCTCGCTCGTACCGTAACACGTGCAACAGCAATTAGCTGAATTCCATCCGCCGCTACTGCAGCAACTTTTGGAGTTGTGATTACTTTCGGATTAACCGAGATCTGAACCGCTTCAAACACATCTCTGCCAGCGAGATTAATTGCAGTTGCTTGTTTGAAACTTAATGTAATATTTGCCTTTTCAGCTGAGATCAATGCACGAATTACATTCGGAACATTACCTCCAGCCATGTAGTGTGTTTCAAGTTCACTTGTTGACAGCTTCAATCCTGCCTTCGTAGCAGTGATAGCAGAATTTATAATAATGCTTGGCGGTACTTTTCGGATCCGCATGAGGATCAAATCAAAAATTGAAACCTTTACGCCCGATATGATCGCAGTAAACCAGAGACCAACAGGCACATAATACATTAGAATAAAAAAGAGGATGAACCCCGCAAAAATCATTGCCAATAGAAAAATATCCATAATTAATTTATTTGTTCAACTACAACCTGATGTGAAAGTATTTCAATCACTTTAACTCTTTTTCCTGTTTCGAGATACGCTCCAAACGTTTTAACCTCATAAATTTTTCCATTCAACTCTGCTTTTCCAATAGGACGTAATGCCGAAATGGATATTCCTTCTTCACCAACGGTAAGCATATCAAGATCACCTTCATTTACTTTACTATTGATCGTTGCTTTCGATGCAAATCTACTCCAGAAATTCGACTGAAAACCATAATAAAGAATTACCGTGGTAACGAATGCGGAGCCGCCCGCGCTTGACCATCCAACTATTGTTCCATAGTATCGGAAGCTTAAAATTACTCCCACAACTATAAGAACAGATCCGATGAGGCCAACAATCGTGGTACCCGGCACAACGATGATTTCAAGCACTAAAAGGATAATTCCGAAGGAAATAAGCAATAGAACCGTTAGCCAATCTGTCATGATGATCAAATTTAGTCAATTTGAGTTAGGCGTCTAACACCTTGAAAGTTCAGTCGTCAGACACCTTGAAGGTTTCAGACGCCTACATTCTTAATAAGCTCTTGCAAACAATACTCTTTGCTTTGATAGTTTGCCTGAATAGATACACACACCATCTTCCATCGGTGAATCCAAAGGAATGCAACGAATCGTTGCCTTTGTCTCATCTTTTATTTTCGATTCCGTTGCAGGAGTTCCATCCCAATGTGCCAGAATAAATCCCCCCTTGCTATCAAGTATATTCTTAAATTCTTCAAACGTATTTACAGTTGTTGTCTTCTCTGCTCTGAAAGCCAATGCTTTGTTATAAATATTCTTTTGAATATCTTCAAGAAGTTTAGGAATTTCAACTACGACATTCGCTGACTTCATTACTTGCTTTTCTTTTGTATCTCTTCTTGCAACCTCTACCGTTCCGTTTTCAAGATCACGTGGCCCGATAGCAATACGAACAGGCACACCTTTCATTTCGTATTCCGCAAATTTAAAACCTGGCTTCTGTGTATCGCGATTATCATACTTAACAGATAAACCTGCACTTCGCAATGCCTTTGCCATCGGCTCAACAGCATCAGAGATTTTATTAAGCTCTTCATCACTTCTGAAAATCGGAACGATCACAACATGAATTGGTGCCAGTCGTGGAGGAATGATAAGTCCATCATCATCCGAATGCGCCATGATCAATCCGCCAATCAAACGTGTGCTCACTCCCCAGGAAGTTCCCCACACATGTTCAAGTTTACCTTCTTTATTTGCAAATTTTACATCAAACGCATTGGCAAAGTTCTGTCCAAGAAAATGGGAAGTTCCGGCCTGCAATGCTTTTCCATCCTGCATAAGTGCTTCAATACAATATGTATCAATGGCGCCAGGAAATTTTTCGCTTTCACTTTTCTTTCCTTTGATCACAGGCATTGCCATGAAGTTCTCGGCAAAGTCGGCATACACATCCAACATCTGGCGTGTTTCCATTATTGCTTCTGCCGACGTTGAATGAGCCGTATGCCCTTCCTGCCAAAGAAATTCTGCTGTACGCAAAAACAAACGAGTTCTCATTTCCCAACGCACAACATTAGCCCATTGATTGATGAGGATAGGAAGATCACGATAGGACTGAATCCATTTTTTATACGTGCTCCAGATAATCGCTTCACTCGTTGGACGAACAACCAACTCTTCTTCAAGCTTTGCATCCGGGTCAACGATAAGCTTACCCTTATTATTTGGATCCGTTTTTAAACGATAATGAGTTACAATGGCACACTCTTTTGCAAAACCTTCCGCATTTTTTTCCTCTGCTTCAAATAAACTTTTTGGTACGAACAACGGGAAATATGCATTCACATGACCGGTGTCTTTGAACATTTTATCAAGGGCCTGCTGCATTTTTTCCCAAATAGCATATCCATACGGCTTTATTACCATGCATCCTCTCACATCCGAATTTTCTGCCAGATCGGCTCTTTTCACTATTTCGACATACCACTGCGAGTAATCTGCCGCACGGGTCGGTATCTGCTTTGACATCGTTCTATTAAATTTTGAGGGGCAAATATAACGCAGGCGACACTGAAAGGCTGTTTTCTACATTTTTAACTTGTAATCAGTGAAATACCTATTTTTCAACCTAAAATCCGCGAAACCATTAGGCAAAAAACATTGAAATACGGCACCATACTTGCTAACTTTACGTTAACAGTGTTTAGAACTAAATTTTAATGACAATGAAAACGAAATACTCAATGGCTCTTCTGATGTTGGGAATATCAGTTGCAGCAATGGCGCAGGATGATGATGATATGTATTTCAATTCCAAAGACAGAAAAAAACAGTTTCAGGAAACTGAACAGATAACTGCCAAAGCCAATAAACAAGAAGATCAATATGCAGTGCGTACTAATCCTGTCAATCCGTCTGACAGCTACTCAGGTCGCGGTGTAAATCCAGAATACACTGCTCAAAGTAAAAATGGAACTTCAGTTATTCAGAACGAACCTGATTATTTCGTCTCAAACTACCAACCAACAAATGTAAATAGTAATTTATACACTGGCGGAAACACCGTTGCTTCTAATTATTACGGAAACAGCGGCTACAATAACTCGTATTATAATAACATGGGCTATAATAACATGGGCTACGGTGGTTTTGGAAGTCCTTATGGTGGTTACGGTTATTCACCTTACAGCAATATGTATTCGCCTTATGGTGGAATGGGTATGTATTCACCTTACAGCAGTATGTACGGCTACGGAATGGGTATGGGTTCGTACATGGGTATGGGTTCGTATATGGGAATGGGTTTAGGCATGGGTTATGGATTTGGCAATTACTATGGTGGTATGGGTTATGGCGGTTATGGTTATAATCCTTTTGGATATGGATATGGTGGATATGGACATGGATCTTCAATCATAGTTGTTAATGGTGCAGATAACGGAATAAGAACAGTTACTGGTAGATATGGAAATCGCGCTAGTAGCATTAATAACAATTATGTTTCAACAGGACGGGCAACTGGAGTTACATCTAACGGTGTAGCTACGACTGGCGGTCGGGGTGTTTCAGGTGGCAGAGTATCTAGCAGTAACAACTATTATGATCGAAGTTGGAGAAATAATTCCACAACTACCGGTAATGTTTCCCGCGGATCTTTTGATTCAAATAATGCCGGAAGAACAAACTCTTCTTCGTGGGGTGGTAATAGGGGTGGTTCATCCTCATGGGGCAGTGGTAATAGCAACGTTGGGAGAAGTAGCAGTGGCTGGGACAACAGCGGAAGCAGATCAATGGGATCAGGCAATTCCGGATTCAATAGTGGTGGCTCACGTGGTTCTTTCGGTGGAGGTAGCTCAGGTGGAGGAAGTAGTTCCGGCGGCGGTGGTGGTTCACGCGGAAGACACTAAAAAATCAAAAATAATTTTAGTATGAAATGTAAGATCGTTTTAACGATCGCGGGCTTGGTATTGCTTAGCGTGAAAAGTTTGTTGGCACAGGTTCCCAGTTTTTCAGAGGAAGCTCTGTTCCTGAGCCGCATTCAGACAGGAGGGAGTTCCCGAGTGTTGGGAATGGGTGGAGTTCAGAACTCATTAGGTGGTGATATAAGTTCAGCTTCCTATAATCCCGCTGGACTTGGAATGTACAATCGTTCTGAGTTTACGATAAGCCCTGGCTACACAATGACAAGCTCGTCTTCCTCTTACTTGGGGAACACTAATCCCCAGAGTAAGAATACATTAATCATTCCGAACTTTGGGATCGCTTTTCATAATGCACAAGAGAGAACATCCGGATTTCTTGGAGGAACGTTTGCGATCAGTTATAACAGGACGAATAGTTTCAATAACTCATTTACGTTTCAAGGTAAGAACAATGATAACTCCGTAATTGATTCTTATATCCAAAATGCAAATGGAACAAATGTTTCTCAATTTGATAACAATGTCAATAATCGAGGATACAATTATAACTCTCCAACTGGATTAGCGTACAATAATTACCTCATCGGGCCATTAACTGATACACAATACTTCACGGATGTCTATCCTTATCTACCTACGCAGTCCGGGGTTGTAAAAAATACAGGATCGCAAGGTCAATGGAATTTTTCGTATGGAGCTAATTTTAGCGATAAGGTATTTGTTGGACTAGGTGTCGGACTAGCTTCGTTCAAATACAAAACAAATGTCACTTATACTGAAACATTTTTAGATCCCTATCCCGGGGCAAATCCCACTATTTCACCAATGTCACAAATGGTGTCGCAGGAATCATTCACCATGAGTGGAACAGGAATTAATGCTACACTCGGAGCTATCTACCGGCCATTAGATATTGTGCAGTTAGGAGTTTCTATTGCAACACCGACCTCCTTTCAAATTACGTCTGAGTATTCAGCAAGCCTGAATACCGTATGGATTAACTGGCAGTACGATAGCAAAACATACCTTGATGGTAATCTCATTAGTAACACAGATCTGGTTACGTTCGACCACACACTTTCAACACCCTGGAGACTTACGGGCGGAGCTACATTTTTCATCCAGAAAAAAGGTCTTATCAGTGCAGATGTAGAATATCTTAGTTATCCAAGTGCGAAGTATTCAAGCTATTCTGATAGTTCCTCTCCAGATGTAGATAATAAGGATATAAAATCAACATTTCAATCTGCGCTAAACATTCGCATTGGTGGTGAATATAGAATTAATAAGTATCGCGTTCGTGCAGGTTATAGCCTTATGCCAGATCCATACAAGACATCTCCAAATGGATTAGACTATTCTATAAACTTCTATAGTTTTGGTGTTGGCTACAGAACGTCATCGTTCTATATTGACGTTGCCGGTATTCTTGGTCAAACAAATCAATCATATAACCCTTACATCCTCAAAGGAAATCCAACAAGTCCACACGTCTCACTAAAGAATTCAACAACAACAATTGCTGTTACCCTCGGATTTCCGTTTTAAGTACTTTTAGTAACTCATCCGCTGAAATCGTCGTTCCGGATAAAGTATAGTGGGCTTTTTTGTAGAATGGCAGGCGATGAGATCGCATAAATTCAACATGATCTTTAATGCTTTCAGGGTGGGCTTTCGCAAACAATGGCCTATCTGAAATATTCTCATTTACTATACGCTTTGAAATTTCACTTGCTGGCACATCCAAAAAAATACTTTTCCCGGATTGATTCATGTGATCAATGTTGTCAAAATAGACAGGTACCCCACCACCAGTTGCCATCACAAAATCATACGGCTCAGCGCACCATTTCTTCAATTCCCTTGACTCGACCTTACGAAAGTAGTCCTCTTTCTTTTGTTTAAATATTTTAGGAATGGTTGATCCTTCTGTTTTTTCAATCTCAAGATCAAGATCAATAAAGGGAAGCTTAAGAGATTTGGCTAATTCTTTTCCAAGAGTTGTTTTTCCAGAGCCAGGCAAACCCACTAAAAATATTTTCATGTGAAGCTGTATTCTAAAACTGTAACATATTCAATTTTATTTTAACAACTTTAAGATAGTCGCTGCAGAAGGTGTGTCATTATAATGCCAGTTTCCTAACACAGTCCCATCTTTCCATAGTGCAATACCCGGATTTGACCGGATGATCGTCTTTAATACAGTCGCATCAGAAAAAGCATACGGCACCGCTAATTGGTTCTGGTGGCGAAATTCTTCAATTGCTTGTGCCGCTGAAGATGTCAATACCAATGCATCTACTTTTCCATCAAGATCATTTGTCAGTTGGCGGATATCAGCAATCCTTTTAAGAGATGCCTTACTCACATCGTACATTATAATAAGTAAGTGTGCTCCCTGGAACGTTGCCTGTGTCAGGTCCTGACCATCTACGCTGCTTACCGAGTAATCTGTGATCTTTGCTTTAATATCTTTTTCATTGAGTATTCTGGAAGTTTTATAGACGTATCCTTCATCCGTTGATAAAAACTTATCAGAATGGATGTCTTCGCCATTTTTTTCAAAAATATAGTCTATTATCGGAACGGCACCGGGCTGCATTTGCTGTGGAATATTATTTCCAACACGATATGCTCTGAAATCAATAAATGGCAAATGTTCGATTGCATAGATTCCTATTGTCAAACTGAATACAGTAGTTGCAATGATCACACTATGGCCTTCCCATGTTCTCAAGACTGGTTGGTATTTTTTTCTATACCAGAATAAGTGCGTTACAAATACCATTAAGATCACATCCTTGGTGAACGATTCCCATGGAGTAAGTTTAATCGCATCACCAAAGCAACCGCAGTCAGTAACTTTATTTAAATAGGCAGAGTAGAATGTAAGGAAAGTAAAAAAGACCATGAGTGTTAATAACATCCATGTAGTGATTCTCATTCTGTAAAACAAAAGTATTGCTACACCAAGTGCCAACTCGAGCACGATCATCAGCATACCGATTTCCAACGACCAAGGGATGAAATAATTAAATAATGAGCCGAAGTCTTCCGAAAAAACTTCGAAATATTCTTCCATTTTTATTTCAGTACCAATGGGATCATTTATTTTAATGAGGCCGGAAAAAATAAAAAGTCCTCCTACAAAAAATCTTGAAAACTGATCGATAACTTTCTGAATCATGAGTGTTGCTTAATCACAGAAGCAGGTCTGTGTCGTAATAATTATTCCTTCAATTTGATAATGCAGAAAACGGCATAATTGATCATATCCTGGTAATTCGCTTTTACACCTTCACTAATAATTGTCTTACCGCCATTGTCCTCAATTTGTTTCACTCTCAACAATTTCATAAGAATTATATCAGTGATCGAGCTTACACGCATTTCGCGCCAGGCTTCACCGTAATCGTGATTCTTATTTTCCAATAATGAGTATGTTTCGTTTACTGCCTCGTCATAATGAGTAACAACTACTTCTGCGGTAAGTTCCAATTCGGCGGAAGGTGCAAGTTTCATCTGAATTAAAGCCATTACGCAATAATTAACAATGGCAATAAATTCATCCAGGATGCTGTCCTCGACTTTTTGATTGCCCTTCTCCTGGATACTTCGAATACGTTGTGCCTTGATATAGATTTGGTCGGTTATACTTGAAAGGCGCAATACTCTCCATGCCGTACCGTAGTCGCGCGTCTTCTTGGCGAATATTTCTTGACAGGCAGATATTACCTCTTTATATTGTGTGGAAGTTTTTGAAATCATACAGTGGGTGCAAAATAACGTATTTTATACAAACAAATCATTGAACATTCAAGGAAGACTTATTGACATGAGTACTCCAAAAGTCATGGGTATTCTGAATATCACACCCGACAGTTTCTACGACGGAGGAAAATTCAAAGGTAAAGATTCTATTCTCGCTCATATTGGTAAAATGCTAATGGAAGGGGCCACGTTCATTGATGTAGGTGGATATTCTTCACGTCCGGGAGCACTTGATATTTCTGAAGCAGAAGAGTTGCAACGGGTTTTGCCAGTCATTGAAATAATTATTAAAAAATTTCCTCAGGCAATTATATCAATTGATACATTCCGTTCATCAGTAGCATCGAAAGCAATCGAATCCGGCGCTTCAATTATTAATGATATTTCCGGAGGTGATTTAGATCCTAAAATGTTTGAAACTATTGCGTTACTAAAAGTGCCGTGCATTCTTATGCATATGAAAGGCACTCCTCAAACAATGAAAAATCTGACGCAATATGATAACCTTGTCAAAGAGGTAGTATTATATTTTCAAAAGAAGATCCAGCAACTGCAAAAACTTGGAATAACAGATGTAATCATTGATCCTGGCTTTGGCTTTGCCAAAACGATTGAACAAAATTTTGAATTTTTATATCATCTCGACTATTTACAAATTTTAGGAAAACCAATATTGGCCGGTCTCTCAAGAAAATCAATGATTTGGAAGACACTTAATACAAATGCAGAAGGAGCTTTAAACGGAACAACAGCTTTAAATTCAATAGCATTGCTGAAAGGTGCCGCAATTCTCCGCGTCCATGATGTAAAAGAAGCTGTTGAATGTGTTAAACTACTCGAAAAATTACCACGATAAATTACATATGAAGTCGCCGCAGGGATGGCAATGGCTAATCCTATTTAAAAACCTTAACTTCGCCACGTGACATTACTATTTAAAATAGCTTTTCTTGAAGTAAGTTGGGTGGATGTAGTAGACATCGGCTTAGTCGCAATTTTACTATATCAGATTTACAAAATGATTCGCGGCAGTCTTGCTGTAAATATTTTCCTCGGTATTCTTTCCTTGTACTTAGTTTATCTGGTAGTCCGGGCAGCTCAAATGGAATTGCTCGCCAAGATTCTTGGTCAGTTCATGGGAGTTGGAGTATTGGCGATGATCATTCTTTTTCAACCTGAGCTACGAAAATTCCTATTGGTTATCGGACGAAGCACAGATCTTAATCGGGATTTTTTTAAATCGCTTGCGAACTGGCGAACAAAATTTCATGATGACTTCGATGTACATCAGGTAATTGAGGCTGTCAAAACGATGAAGGCCACACGCACCGGCGCGCTTATCGTTTTCTCCAGAGATACCGAATTAAAATTTTATATTGAAACAGGAGATCAGCTTGATGCGGAAGTTATCAAGCGTTTGCTTATTTCTATTTTTAATAAAAATAGTCCGCTTCATGATGGAGCTGTTATCATTTACAAAGGGCGTATTAAAGCTGCGCGTTGTGTTCTTCCTGTAAGTGAGAATGATCACCTGCCGGCGCATTTCGGCTTACGTCACCGTTCCGGCATAGGAATGAGTGAGACGACTGATACATTAGTGCTTATCATTTCAGAAGAAACCGGACGACTTATACTCGCCCGCAACGGAAAATATCTAAAGAGCCTGAAGCTAAAACAGGTTGAGCAAAAAATTCTTGAGTACCTCCACAACGAAGAACCTAAGAAGTGGGATGAAATTCATGTGGAGCCGGAGATTGCCGAGGCTTAAAAGTTAGAATATTCTGCTAATTGCTTCATCCGATTCATATTAAGACGATGGCTTTGGAATTAATTCAGGGTTAAATCCGATATTTCGTAAGCCAGCTTTCTATTGCAGATATTATGTATATCTATCGATTCCGTATTATTTCTTAACGGCATACAGGTGTTCCCATATTTCATATATTCATTTAAAGAAGAAAATTGCCAAGAGTCCAAATCATTTCTTTCCAGGCCAGCACGACGAGGATTCTGATGTATATAATGAAATGCAGTTGTAGCGTAATAATTTGAATCATCAATATCCACGCATTTTGATTTGGTTTTTTGCTGGAAAAAATTTCCAACAAAGCCCCGTTGCTTCTGAACACCTTTACTATAGGAGCTTAGTAATAATCTTAACCCTTCTGTCAAGGCATTTATCTCTATTAGTGAAGGCTTGACTGTTTTGCAGGTTTCTAAGTTTGTATGGATCAAAAAGCAAATATGACTTGGCACTAGTGTCCAACACAATAAATCTGAGCAGCTACAAACGTATCATTGAATTTTTTTAAGGAAGTAGTAATAATTGGCCGTATTAGAAGAAAATCTGTTGACAGTTATTTCCCATGTTATAAATGTGATAAATATTTCTGTCTACAAATTCTATAACGATTCAAATCTTGGGAGATAGGCGTCTCTAGCGAAATTTCGGTAACTTTAATCTCATGAAGATCCTTTTCACCTGCTTGTTTTCAATACCATTTTTTGCATCTGCACAAACTCTTGAAACCGTAATCCAAAAAGGACACGAACTCGCCGTCATCTCCGTTGCAATCAGTCCTGATAGTAATTATGTCGCAACCGGCAGTCGTGATAAGTCTGCTAAACTTTGGGAGTTAAGCACGGGCAGAGAGGTAAGAAGCTTTCTGGGACATGAATTCGGAGTTAACGCTCTTGAGTTTAGCCGCGATGGGAAGTATATCCTTACGAGCAGCGCCGATAAAACCGCACGCATATGGGAAGTTGCAACAGGAATAGAATTATTCTCAACAAATCCCGATGAAGACTTTATAACGGACGTTACATTCAGTCCTGATCAAAAATATTTTGCAGTAAGCGGCTATGCTGATTCAGCGAAAATCTATGACTTCAAAACGAAAAGTATTATAAAGAAATTACCTGTCAACGCTGACAAAGGAAATGGATCAGGTGTGAATATTGCTTTCAGTCCTGATGGAAAGTTTATTGCACTGGGTCAGGATAACAGAATGGCAACAATTTATTCTGTGACTGACTGGAAACAAGTATTTAGGTTTGATGTCTCCGAAGGCTTTTGCGGAGGATGCGGAACGCAGGTCGTGTTCTCAAAAGATAGTAAGCACCTTTTCATGGCATCAGAAAATGGCGCATTAAAAAAATATGAATTATCGCAAGGAAAACTTCAATATACTTACTTCGATAAAATTGATAATCTTTCTTCAATAGATGTAAGCAACGACAGTAAAAAGTTGCTGTTATCTACAACAGTTGAAGTAATAATTTGGGATACTGAGTCAGGAAAAGAATTATATAAAATCAATCCCGGATTGAAAGAAGATATCAATGAAACCGCATTCACTCGTGATGGAAAAAGAATAATAATTACATGCAATGATAACACGGCTGTAATCTGGGATCTTACAAAAAAGAAATCAACCGGATTACTTACCGGTTTTCTTAACTCACGAGACAAAGGAGGCTTGTTATATGACCAGGATGATTACTGGTCCTCTGATATTGCAAAATACGTTCGGCTAAAAAATCATTTTATGATCTCGAAAGACGGAAAAGAATTGATCAAAGGAAAATTCGGCACAAAAGTGAAACGATGGGATATTGCAACGGGTAAAACATCCATGGAATACAGTGGACATCAGAAAGCTGTGCTATGCTATGACCTTTCCCAAGACGGAAAAAGAATGCTTACTGGTGGTGGCGATGGAAAAATTATTCTTTGGAACACAAAGACAGGTGATTCTATTCAAACTATTCAATCGTATCAGCATCCAATATTTTCCATTCATTTTAACCAAGACGAAACCATCGTTGCATCGTCCAGTTATGATGGATCAATGAAAGTACATGATCTCAAAACCGGCAAGCGACTTCACTATTTTGATTTCAAACAGGAGGGTTCTGCATATAATATCGTATGGGGAAAAGAAGATTTGTACCTGATATCTTCACACGGTTCTATTTTAAAAATGTGGGAGGTCGACACTCACACTGCCGTTCGCGAATTTATCGGTCACTCAGATCTGATTACTTCTCTCCATTTAAGTTCTGATCAAAATACATTATTAAGCAGCAGTTCCGATGGCACAATTCGTCTATGGGACATTGGCACAGGACTACTAAACAAAAAATTCAAAACCCCCGGTAGTGTTCACATGTCTATATTCAGCTCCGATGGAAGATTTGTATATGCAGGAGGTTCTGACCGTACCATCAGGGTATGGGATATCACAACATCAAAAGTTGTACGAACATTTGAAGGTCATAAAGGCGAGATTACTTCACTTCTATTAAGTCCGGACGGAAAAATGTTAATCAGTCTAAGCCTTGATGGAGCAACAAAATTTTGGGATCTGAGTTCTGGAAAAGAATTTTTCGAGCACATTCATTTTGGCGAAAACGAATGGATGGTAAAAAATCCTGAAGGTTATTTTAATGGAACGCAAGAGGCACGTCAGTACATTCACTTTGTCGATGGTCTTAAAACATATTCTGCAGACCAGTTTTTCAACGAATTTTATCGCCCCGAATTATTACCAAAGATTTTTCAGAATCGGGGAGGCAATGAGGATACCAAAAAAGGAATGCAGGGAATGCTACAGAAATCTCCACCTCCCACTGTTAAAGTTGCTGCTCTTGCACCCAACGAACAGGGCAAAACTGAAGTGTTTATTAAAATTACAGATAATGGCGCTGGTGTTAATGATCTTAAACTGTTTCATAACGGAAAATCGATTCCTATTAATCGCAATGAATTAAAGATGCCCAGCGGGAAAGATCAAACCGTGACATATCGCCATATTATTAATCTTGTTGGAGGAAATAATACCATTTCAGCATCTGCTATTAACAAAGATAAAATCGAGTCTGATCCACATTCAGTGGAAGTATTTTCTGAACACGCTGGTAAAACAAGTACGTGCTATGTCCTCGCTGTAGGAATAAATCATTATAAAAATCCACGCATGGCCCTTAACTACGCCAAGCCAGATGCGCAATCATTCGGCAAGATGATGGAAGAACGTGGAACACAACTTTATAAGAATATGGAACTCCGTACCCTATTTGATGAAGACGCAACTCGCGAAAATATTTTAAGAACTCTCGATGAAATGGCTTTAAAAATCCATCAGGATGATGTTTTTATTTTTTATTATGCAGGGCACGGAAGCATAGTGGACGACCAGTTTTTCTTCATTCCAACTGGAAGCCTGCGCTTATATGATTTCGGATCGCTGCAAAAAGATGCGATTGAAGCAAGTCTATTACAAGATAAATTCAAAAATATCCAGGCGTTAAAACAGTTAATTATAATGGATGCATGTCAAAGCGGAGGTTCTGTTGAACTTCTTGCTACACGTGGTGCCGCAGAGGAAAAAGCTATCGCACAACTTTCGCGCAGCGCAGGAATTCATGTAATGGCATCCGCCGGTAGCGAACAATTTGCTACTGAATTTGCTGCGCTAGGTCACGGGCTGTTTACTTACTTATTAATAAAGGCTCTTCAAGGAGATGCTGATGGAGCTCCTAAAGATGGCAAAGTTACTATCTATGAATTGAAAGGTTATCTTGATGACCAGGTTCCCGAGATGACTCGGAAGATGAAAGGCAAGCCTCAGTATCCGTATACTTTCTCACGTGGACAGGATTTCCCTATAGTGATTGATGTTAATAAATAACTTTTTGCTTTACCTCCGGCGAATACTCAAATCTTAGTGCATAGAAAACATAAGTCATTTTTATAAATAATATTATATGATCAATTCTTTTAAAATTTTTATGTCTCCTATGTGACCTATGTATTTCAAAAAGATCTTACACTAAAACATATTCTCAATAAATTCGTTAACTTAGTTATTGAAAACCAACTTATTATGTAAATGAGAGAAGCCAGTCCTGTGAAGTTTTACTTCGCTAAATATTTTTTCCTGGCGTTTGGATTATTACAGTGGTCATGCGGAATAATTCTTGTAATGAGGGGAATTCCTGAAAACAATATAAAAGGCCCACTTCTATTCTTTTCTGTCGGCCTCTTATTTATCGTGCTGTATTTCCTGGTTGCTGCCAAGCTAAAGCGCGTGGCTTTTGGCAAAAAGAGAATTATTGTAATGGATAGAAACAAGACTCAGCACTATGAATGGCCTGAGATCAAATCCATTAAAATGATTCCCTATATCAATTGCTACAAGCTGAAGATCAGAGGGAAAAAACAACGTATCTATTTCCTCCCTGACCAGAATAGTGCCTCGATCTATGGAATGTTTCAATCAGAGCCCCAATTAGCGGAGATGCTCAAGAAAAAAGGAAAGTAAAGTAAAATTTTTTTACCTCAGAACGCCCAATTCCTTCCCTACTTCGGTGAAGGCCTTAATCGCTTTATCCAAATGGTGCTGCTCATGAGCAGCAGATAACTGAACTCTTATTCTTGCCTGGCCTTTCGCAACAACAGGAAAGAAGAATCCGATAACATAAATGCCTTTCTCAAGAAGACGATCAGCAAACTGTTGTGCAAGCGGTGCTTCGTACAACATGATCGGAACGATCGGATGCTCACCAGGCTTGATAGCAAATCCCGCCTTCGTCATCTCCAAACGGAAATACGTTGCGTTGCCCGCAAGTTTATCACGAAGTGTTGTTGATTCCGAAAGCATATCGAAAACTTCAATCGATGCTCCTGTAATCGAAGGCGCTAGTGTATTTGAAAACAAATATGGTCTTGAACGTTGACGAAGAAGCTCAATAATTTCCTTTCTTCCTGATGTAAATCCACCGGAAGCTCCACCCAATGCCTTTCCAAGTGTTCCTGTTATAATATCAACTCTTCCTGTAACATCGCAATATTCAGGAACCCCTCTTCCTGTTTTTCCAATAAAACCGGTTGAATGACATTCATCACTCATAACAATTGCTTCGTAACGATCGGCGAGATCACATATCTTATCCAACCGGGCAATAGTTCCATCCATTGAGAACACACCATCTGTTACAATCATGATCTGCTTAACAGTTCCCTTACGGATTTCTTCTAATTGTTTTTGAAGATCAGCCATATCATTATGTTTGTAGCGGAATCGTTGTGCCTTACAAAGACGAACCCCATCAATAATTGAGGCATGGTTTAATTCATCTGAAATAATTGCATCTTCAGCGCCAAGCAACGGCTCAAATACACCACCATTTGCGTCAAAGGCTGCTGCATATAATATTGTATCCTCCGTGCTGAGAAATTGCGAAATCTTAGCCTCAAGCTCTTTGTGAATGTCCTGTGTTCCGCAAATAAAGCGTACACTCGACATTCCAAACCCATGCGTATCAATGGCTTTTTTAGCAGCATCCAGCACTCGCGGATGTGAAGAAAGTCCCAAATAATTATTTGCGCAGAAATTAATAACCTCTTTCCCATCCGATGTTTTAATCTCGGCTCCTTGCGGAGTGATGATTATTCGCTCTTTTTTATAAAGCCCCGATTCACGAATAGTTTGTAATTCTTTCTGCAAAATCGGCTGGAGTGTCTTATACATAGAAGTTAGTATTAAAAGAGAAGGTTTATTCTCCTGCAAATCTAATGGGGGACAATGTAAATCTGAAATTTTGATAACTTTCGACGCGGATGACGGCCTCAAGACACTTTCGAAGTGTCAGACGCCTCTGCACATCATTTCATGAAGAAAACAACAATTCTACTAATAGGCGCCGGCGGTCAGCTTGGCAGCGAACTTACTCAAGGACTTTGGAAGATCTATGGTCAGGACAACGTGATCTCATCTGATATAAAGGATCCTGTCGGAATTCTAAAAGATGGTCGCTACGAAAAGTTTGACGTAATGCAACGTGAAAGGCTTTTTGACATTCTTAAAAAAAATGAGATAACTCAGGTGTATCATCTTGCTGCACTACTATCTGCAACGGGAGAAAAAGATCCGCGATGGGCATGGAAGCTCAACATGGAAAGCCTATTGTTCGTGCTTGAAGCTGCATTGGAATTAAAACTTCATAAAGTTTATTGGCCAAGTTCTATCGCCGCATTCGGACCAACAACACCAAAACAAAATACTCCACAAGAAACTATCATGGATCCGTCAACAGTGTATGGAATTACAAAACTTGCCGGGGAACTATGGTGTGAATATTATTTCAGAAGATATGGAGTAGACGTGAGAAGTCTTAGATACCCAGGACTGATCGGATGGAAAACAGCTCCTGGTGGAGGCACCACTGATTACGCTGTTGATATTTATTTCAAAGCATTGCAAGAAAAAAAATATGAATGCTTTCTTGCTGCAGATACATACCTTCCAATGATGTACATGGAAGATGCGGTAAAAGCAACCATTGATTTGATGGAAGCTCCCGCTGAAAGGATAAAAGTCAGAACCAGCTACAACGTTTCCGCGATGAGTTTTTGTCCTGCCCAGATTGCTTCAACTATCAAGCAACATATTCCGGATTTTTTTATTACGTATAAGCCGGATTTTCGTCAGGCGATTGCAGACTCCTGGCCAAAAAGTATTGACGATACTGCGGCTCGTACTGACTGGGCATGGAAGCATAATTTCGGACTGGAAGAAATGACAGCCGATATTCTTACGAATTTGCAAAAAGAACTACCTGCCGTTGTGCATTAATAATTCTGTAATGAATCATGGCAGCCAATCACGTATCTTCATCGCGCCATGAATAAAATAAAATCGCTGATCGGCGACACGGTATTATACGGACTTGGAAGCATCATACCCAGGATGCTGAATTTTTTCCTGATAATACTTCACACGAGAATTTTCACTACTGAAGAATATGGGGTATTTACTCAATTATATATCTGGGTTGCTGTACTCAATGTGATCTATCTTTTTGGAATGGAGACTGCCTATTTCAGATTTGCTACAAAGGCGGGAGCCGATGAAACCAGGATTTTTAGAGCAGCCCAGACCTTTGTGTTGGGAATAAGTCTTTTACTTTCCGCAACTTTTTTAGTTCTAACCCCATCAATCGCTTCGGCACTTGCTATAAGTGATCATCCTGAATTTATTTCCTGGCTTGCAATATTGATGTTTGTTGACGCCGCTGTTTCAATTCCATTTGCACGACTTCGCCTGCAAAGAAAAGCAACCCTATTTGCAGTGGCTAAAATTATAAATGTTCTGATTCAGATAGGACTGAATTTTTACTTCCTTTTTGTAATTTATGATCCTTCAATTGGAATTGGATATGTTATCCTCGCGAATGTGATCGCGAATTTATTTTATATAATTTTCTTTCTTAAAACATTACTTAACTGGAGACCTGCCATTGATCGTGAACTTTTTTCTTCAATGTTCAAATATTCTTTTCCTATTATGATCACCGGGCTTGCTGGAATGGTCAACGAAATGTTTTCCCGACAAATGCTCGCTAATTGGCTTCCTCCAAATTTTTACCCGGGAGAAAGCAGCAAATCCGCACTGGGAATCTTTGGAGCAAACTATCGTCTTTCAGTAATCATGACATTGGCAGTTCAGGCCTTTCGGTTTGCCGCAGAACCATTTTTCTTTTCCCATGCAAATCACAAAGATTCTCCATGGCTTTTCGCAAAGATTAATCACTACTTTACAATTCTATGCTGTTTCATTTTACTAACCGTTTCCGTTAACCTCGATATTCTACAATACTTTCTCGGTGAATCATATCGCGACGGATTAGTGATTGTACCAATCCTACTTGCCGGTATTATGTTTTTAGGCATTTATTATAATTTTTCTGTTTGGTTCAAGCTTACCGACAAGACTTACTATGGCACAATTATTACAATAGGTGGTGTCGTGTTAACCGTTAGTTTAAATTATCTGCTTATACCACATTGGGGCTACATCGGAAGTAGCTGGGCTACGCTTGCCTGCTACTTCAGCATGGCAATGGTATGTTATGCGTTGGGTCAGAAATATTTTCCAATACCTTACAAGCTGGCTGACGAATTAGGATACTTATTCTTTGCGTTCATATTAATTCAGGTATCATCGTTTGTTAAAATTCCAAATCAGATAATGGCTACTGGATTTCACACCATGCTAATGATTTTCTTTCTGGCGATTACATACTGGCGTGAAAGAAAATATTGGTCGTCTTCGGTGGATTGAAATTTAAAATTATCGTATTCATACTATGAACATCATTATTCCAATGGCCGGGCTTGGTAAACGCCTCCGACCTCATACCCTTACTACAGCAAAACCACTTTTACCAATAGCTGGAAAACCAATTGTTCACAGATTGGTAGAGGATATTGCAAAAGTGTGTCCTGAAAAAATCGACAACATTGGATTTATAATTCATCCAAGCTTTGGCAAACAGGTAGAGGATGACCTAAAAGAAGTTGCAAAGGCGGTTGGTGCCGAAGGTAAGATTTATTATCAGGAAGAAGCAAAGGGAATTTCGCACGCAATTTTATTCGCAAAAGACATCTTAAAGGGAAAAGTGATTATCGCTTTCGCGGATACATTGTTTCGCGCCGACTTCAAACTCGACATGAATAAAGATGGAATTATCTGGGTTCAGAAGGTTAAAGATCCGTCACAGTTTGGTGTTGTTAAATTGGATTCAACGGGCACGATCACAGAACTGATTGAGAAACCGTCTACGTTTGAGTCCGATCTGGCAATTATTGGTATTTATTTTTTCAAGGATGGTGAGTTTTTGAAAAACGAAATGCAATATCTATTGGATAACGACATTAAAGAAAAAGGAGAATATCAGTTTACCACCGCTCTAGAAAATATGAAGAAAAAAGGAGCCCGGTTTGTTCCAGGTGAAGTAGTGGAATGGCTCGATTGTGGAAACAAGGATAATATGGTTCAAACGAACACACGGTATCTTGATTTAATAAAAACTCAATCATTGATAGCTTCCAGCGCAAAAATTATCAATTCCACTATCAATCCTCCAGTTTTTTTGGGCAATAATGTTGTAATTGAAAACTCTATCGTTGGCCCATACGTGTCAATCGGTGAATCTTCAACGGTTTCCGATTCAACAGTCGTTAATTCAATTGTTCAGAAAAATTGTAAGGTGAACAAGGCTCGATTGAGCAACTCTATGTTGGGAAATTTCGTTAATTTTGAAGGCCAATCTTCCGATGCAAGTCTTGGTGATTACAGCACAATCCGGTGAAAAAATCCTCAGCCCATATAATTTGCTTATTAGCACTGCTTTTCGCAGCAACAGTTCTACCTGTAGAAGCTCAAAGGGATAAACGAAGAGGCGGACCGGATAATCAGCCTGGAGATATGAAACTTCGCGAGGCAGAATATTTCTTCACGGAAGGGGAAAAATATTTTATGCTTGAGGATTATGCCAAAGCTCTTAAAAGTTTTCAAAGAGTCATCGAATTAAATCCAAATAATCCAACTGTATACTATAAAACAGCGGAAATACTTTTTAAAAGTAATAAAGAAGACGATCTTGAACGAGCAGCACTGAGTATTGAAAATGCAATACGATTGGATAAAAAAAATAAATACTTCTACCTCGTCGGCTCCAATATTTATACCGCTCTTAATAACTTTCAAAAGGCAGAGCAAACACTTGAGGCAATGATGAAAGAGGTGAAAGGCACAGAAGAGTACCTGTACGAACTCGCCGCCATTTATCAGTACGATAAGAAACCTGGCGATGCAATCAAAATTTACGATCGCGCCGAAGCCTTGATGGGAATCAATGAAGTGTCTTCTTTACAAAAACAAAAAATATATCTTGAGGAAGGTAAATTAAATGAAGCCCTTGCTGAAGGTAAAAAACTATTAATCGCCTTTCCGGATGAAGAGCGTTATGTCATGAGCTTTGCTGAAACGCTCGCACAAAAAGGTCAACAAAAAAAAGCGATCGAAGCAATTGAAGAGTTTATTACAAACCATCCCGATGCAGGGGCATCAAAGATCCTTCTTGCCGGATTATATCGTGTGAGCGGTCAGGAAAAAAAAGCGAGAGGATTATTAACGGCATCTCTATCAGATCCTACAATTGACATTAGTTCAAAGCTCATTGTTATAAGCACTTACATAACTCAAATCAGGCAAAACAAGGTCAAGAACATTTCTGATCCCGAAACAGAGTCATTCGTTGTTGATTACTTTGAACAGTTGCGAAAAAATAATTTTGATGATCCGAATGTTCACATCGTTGGCGGCGATTTATATCTGACGTTAAGGAGAAAGCCTGATGCCGAACATGAATACCTCGACGCGGTACAACACGGTACAACAAATTTTGATGCCTGGCAAAATCTTCTCATGCTTGAATCAGAAGGAAGTAAATTCGACAGCCTTATCTTTCATTCAGAGCAGGCTCTCGAAATTTTCCCTAACCAGGCTATTGTTCATTACTTTAATGGATACGGACATATTCGTTTAGGTCATTATCGTGAGGCTGCATATTCAATTGAACAAGCCAAAAGACTTTCATCGAATAACAAACAGCTCCTGAATGAATCGAATAGCTTGCTTGGAGAAGCATATAATTCAATGAAAGAATATGAAAAATCGGACAAGGCCTACGAAGAAATCCTCGCGGTGAACCCTGATAACGATTTTGTTCTTAACAATTACAGCTATTATCTCGCGCTCAGAAAAGAGAATCTGGAAAAAGCCGAGAAAATGGCAAGTCAGGCCGTTAAGCTAAATCCTACCAGTTCTTCCTTTCTCGATACGTATGCCTGGGTGCTTTTCACTCGCGGAAAATATAAAGATGCCAGAAAAATAATGGAGCGTGCAATCGGCCAGCCAAATGTATCTTTTACGTTATTTGAGCACTATGGTGACATTTTGTTTCAGCTTGGAGATATTGACGGAGCAGTGATCCAGTGGCAAAGAGCAAGGTCTTTAACATCGCAGCATGATCTTATCGACAAAAAAATTGCAAATCGCAGACTTTACTAGCCATGTATAAAAGCACTATTATTTTTTGGTTTCAAGATGTACCTTTATACCGTTGATGAAATACCCCGCATTAATTATTATAGCATTTACACTTTTGCTGCCCGCTTGTAGTAAAAAAGTTTTGCCGACCGCTGTAACTCCACCATCACCTACTCTTGAGATCCAGGAAATCGACTTCGAATATTTCCACGGAAAGGCAAGAATGGTTTTTCGTGACGATAAAAAAGAAAGAGAAGTAAAAGCGAATATCCGAATCCGTAAAGACAGTGTGATCTGGATGACTTTCTCGGTAATTGGCGTTCAAGGCGGTAAGGCACTTATCAACCACGACTCGGTAACTGTTGTCAGCACTGTAGATAAAGAATACTACGTATTTGATTACAAAGAACTCTCTGCCCGCTTTAATTTTGAAGTAAGCTATTACACCATTCAGGCAGCGATCCTTGGAAATCTTATTTCACCTCGTTCTGACAATGATATCATTACCCCTGGACCAAGCTTCAATCATCTTGCACAACAACGAGGGACTGTGAGCGTTATTAATTTTATTAATGCGGCTTCACGTAAGCTTGAGAAAGTAGAAATGAAAGAAGCAAATACAAGTAACTCTATCGCTATCAACTATTCCAACTTTCAACCTGTTGGCGATAAATTCTTTCCTTTCAATGGGGGAATCAATATTAACTACAAGACCAGCAAAGGCCTTGTCAATACTTCAATTACACTGGAATACAATAAAGCCGAAGTTGGTAATAAAGAGTTAAAGTTTCCGTTCAACATTCCACGGAAATATGACCGCCGGTAGATTTCATTTTTTTTTCTTTTCAATCCTTATTCTTTGGGCTTTACCAACAGACGCCCAAAGAAACAAGGCTCAACTCCAGAAAGAAAAGCAACAAAACATTGATAAAATCAAGGAGACTGAGAAAATTCTCAAAGAAACCGCGCAAGAGAAGAAAAGCTCTCTTGGTGAACTTGCTGCATTAACACAACGAATTAGCCAACAGGAACTTCTTATTCTTTCCGTTCAATCTGAAATTGAATTGATGGATATGGACATTGCTGAAAACAATGAAATCCTCCGTGCACTTCAAACTGATCTCTCAAGATTAAAAGCAGAATACGGAGCTATGGTATTCGCAGCTCAAAAAACAAGCGGAGGAATTTCAAAATTGATGTTCCTTTTCTCTGCTTCAACATTTGATCAGCTCGCTATGCGTTTGAAGTACATGGAACAATATGGCAATGCCCGTAAAGCACAAGCTGCAGCTATTAAAAAAGTACAGGAACAATTAGCAGAGCAAGTATTAATTGTTGAAGGAAAGAAAGATGAAAAGACAACACTTCTAAACGAAGAGCTTTCTGAAAAAAATAATCTTGACGGACTAAAGCAAAAGCAAAACATTATTATAAGATCTTTAACCAAAGAAGAGAAACGGTTAAAAATTGATCTTGAAGAAACAAAGAAAGCCGTAGCAAAACTAGATAAAGTTATCAATGACATTATCCGTGAGGAGATGGAACGCGCTGCGAGGGAAGCAAGAGAAGCCGCTGCCGCTGCAGCGAAAAATAAAAATAATAGAAACAGCAAAACAAAGGAACCTGTCAAGGTCGTTGAGGACGTCGTTGCATTATCCAATTCATTCGAAGAGAATAAAAATAAATTTCCATGGCCGACCTCTGGATTTATCTCCCAAAAATTCGGACGTCAGAATCACCCAGTGCTTAAAGGGGTTATCATTGATAATCATGGCATAAATATTCAGGCATCTCAGGGTGAAAAAGTTAAAAGCATTTTTGGTGGAGAGGTAAGAGCTGTAGCATTTATACCAACACTTGGTACAACAGTTATCATTATGCACGGTGAATATTTTACCGTGTATTCCGGACTTAAAGATGTAATTGTAAAAAAAGGACAAAAAGTGATTACTAACCAGGAGGTCGGAAAGCTGCTTGTAAATAGCGAAGGCGTGTCAGAATTACGGTTCGAGATCCACCGTAACGGTGCGGCATTAGACCCCAAAACCTGGCTAAAGGACTGAAGCAGAATCCAGTTGGAACATTAAACCGTATATCCTGGAGTAGCTTGTGCTCATCCGAAAAATGGCTTGAAGTGAATTTCCGAAATCAGGAAAAACACAGGTGCAGTGGAACCCGTAAAATTAGCTAATATGATGATTACTACGAGTTTAACCGGTTTCAAAGCCATTCCACGAATGGTGGCAGAAATTCGGAATTTTAACCTAATTTTGAAGTTCTAAAGAATAAATTTTATGAAAGCAATCCTTTTAATTCTTGGTGGTGTTGGCTTCAATGAGATGTTGCTGATCGGTATTGTAGTGTTAGTATTTTTCGGTGCAAAGAAAATCCCCGAATTCATGAAGGGATTAGGCAAAGGTGTTCGCGAATTCAAAGATGCTGTGACCGATGTGAAAAAAGATATTGAAGATGCTGGCGACAAGACTCGCCTTGATGACGGTAAGTAGACTTGAAAGCCCATTCCAGCTTCTTAGAAATCCAGAACAACATCCGAACTGGCGCCTTCTCTTGTGTCGACCGGGTATTATTTCACCTTTCCAGGATCAAGGAAAATTTTCACCTGAATGCATTTCTAAGCGTCTATGAAGACGAAGCGCTACTGCAGGCATCTGAGATAGATAAAAAAATTAAAGCCGGTACTGCCGGAAAACTTGCAGGTATGGTCGTTGGAATCAAAGATGTTCTTTGTTTCAACGACCATCCTGTTAGCGCCGGTAGTAAGATCTTAGAAGGATTTATTTCTCAGTTTACTGCAACCGCAGTTCAACGGCTTCTGGACGAAGATGCAATTATTATCGGAAGACAGAATTGCGATGAATTCGCAATGGGATCATCCAATGAAAATTCTGCATTCGGGCCAGTATTAAACCCTATTGATCAGACACGTGTACCCGGCGGATCTTCCGGTGGCTCTGCCGTTGCTGTTGCTACAGATATGTGCCAGGTTTCTCTTGGATCGGATACCGGAGGTTCTGTAAGACAACCCGCAGCATTTTGTGGAGTTCATGGATTAAAACCAACATACTCTCGTATTTCAAGGCATGGTCTTGTTGCTTACGGTTCCTCATTTGACTGCATTGGAATATTTTCAAAAAGCACTGAAGACATCGCACTTGTATTAAGTGTGATTTCAGGGGCTGATAACTTCGATAGCACTGTTTCGCACAAACCAGTTCCGGATTATTCATTGGAGCTTCAGGCAAAAAAGAAGTTCAAAGTTGCGTATGTGCGTGATACACTTGAATCCGAAGCATTACAATTTGAAATAAGAGATTCAATAAAGGAAGCTATCGCACAATTAAAGGCCGATGGTCATAGTGTTGAAGCAATTGATCTTCCATCTCTTAAATACGTTTTACCCACCTATTACATTCTTGCAACGGCAGAAGCAAGTTCGAACTTGTCACGCTACGATGGTGTGAGATATGGATATAGAAGTCATAATACAAAAGATCTTTCATCTCTGTATAAGAAAACACGAAGTGAAGGATTTGGTAAAGAAGTTCAGCGAAGAATTTTATTAGGAACTTTTGTGCTAAGCTCAAGCTACTATGATGCATACTATACAAAAGCTCAAAAAGTACGACGTGTAATTCGCGATGAAACAAAAGAAGTATTTACAAAATATGATTTCCTGCTAACGCCAACTGCACCCACAACAGCATTCAAATTGAGGGAGCATTCCAGCGATCCGTTGGAAATGTATCTCGCTGATTTATTTTCAGTTCAGGCAAATGTGGCAGGTGTACCAGGTATCTCATTCCCCTATGGAAAAGATAAAAAAGGACTTCCGATAGGACTTCAGGCAATGGCAGATGATTTTGAAGAGGCTAAACTTTTGCAACTTGCAACACTTCTTACAAAAGAATAAAGAGTGGCCCGATTAATGAGGATAATTATTAAAAATATACCACGTTACTTACGTATGAGAAGTTGGCTTACATACTTACTGTTCTATTTCATCTTAGGAACTGCATTTGCACAGAACCCTGAGCCTGCAGATTCCATCGCGGAAGAAGTAGAATCCGAAACAATGGCAATTGACACATTAAATGATGTAATGATGTTTCGAATGCCGATGAATTACGAATATATTCCTGCAGAAGAAACCCCTGAATTAGTCGCCGATCGCCTGGCCTGCATTCAGCAAACAATACGCCTTCCGTACAACAGCAATATCCACGGTTTCATAAATTATTTTACCATAAGAAATCGCGAGTATACACGATTGATGTTGCGCAGAAAAGATCTTTACTTTCCATTATTTGAAAAATATCTCGCTAAGTATAACCTGCCACAGGAGTTAAAATATTTATCTATCATTGAATCAGGTTTAAATCCACGCGCTGTGTCACGGGCAAGCGCTGCCGGCTTATGGCAATTCATGTCTTTTACTGGGAAATATTTTGATCTTCAGAATGATTGGTATTTTGATGAGCGCATGGATCCGGAAAAATCTACAGAAGCTGCATGCCGATATCTAAGTCAGTTGTATAATATGTTTCATGACTGGGATCTTGCACTAGCAGCGTACAATTCTGGGCCTGGAACCGTGAGACGCGCTCTTCACAGGGCTGATGGTAAGCGATCTTTCTGGGAGATATATAAATTCCTTCCAAGAGAAACACGTTCGTATGTTCCGCAGTTTGTTGCAATCATCTATGCAATGAATTATGCTGAAGAACATAATATGATTGAAACTGCCCTGGAGTTACCAATCCCTCATGACACATTAATGATTAAAAAGTATCTTCATATTGAAACGTTTGCAAAACTTACCGGAAGCTGTCTTGAAGAAATGCTTCAGTTGAATCCCTCTATTCGTCACAACGCAATACCAGAAACAGGCAGAAGTTATACAGTCCGTCTTCCAATTGCAGCAAAAATTGAACTTGAAAAAGATCGCTTTCGAATTCTTGATTCAGCTTCCCGTGTTGGTCGCAAAGAGTTTGAATTACTTGCAAAGAATAAAGTTGGTGGCACTGCTGGTCGTGAATTGATGGTATATCGTGTGAAGAACGGAGATGTACTTGGAAGCATTGCAATGCATCATAGCGTACGTGTTGATGATCTTAGAAAGTGGAACAGCATTCGTGGCAATATGATCAGGACAGGTCAGCGATTAAATATTTACGTTTCCGGTTCAAAGAAATCTATTCAGGGCTTACGTCAGCCTACCACAGAGGCCATTGCAAACTCTGCAGAGGTAATAGTGTTACCTGGTACAAGTAAAACGTATGTTGTACAGCCAGGAGATACGCTATGGGATATTTCGAGAAAATTCCAGGGTGTTACGGTCGAAAAGATCAAGGCAGTTAACAAACTAAAGAGCAACAAGCTTGAAGTTGGAATGAAGTTGATTATTGGATAATTTATTGAATTGTCAGTTGCTGTATCAAACATAATATCACCGACATGAAGTTGATTTTTTTCTTCTGACGTGAGAAGAAAAGCAACACAACAAAAAATAAGCCGAGCCCATAAATGATAAATTTTAGTATCAGATCAAAACCAATACATTGTTTTTAAATCAGGATTATTCTATTGTCAATTAACAATCTTTAATAATTGTTACTCTGAACGCAATGACTGTGCCGGATTTATAATTGCTGCTTTCAGTGATCGATAACCAACCGTTACAATCGCAATAATTAGCGTCAGTCCGATCCCAATAAGAAAAATTACCGGTCCCATTGTTATTTTATAAGCAAATCCATTTAACCATTGATTCATCACGTACCACGCCAACGGCGAAGCAATAATAAATCCAATTACTATAAGCTTAATATATTCCTTTGAAAACATGAATACTATACTTTCAACAGATGCACCAAGTACCTTTCTAACCCCTATTTCTTTTGTTTTCTGATTAGCCATGTAAGATGCCAATCCAAATAACCCAAGACATCCTATGAAAATGGCCATCGATGTAAATATTGTCAGTAATACGGAAGTTCTTTTTTCATCTTCATAAAATTCTGCAATTGAATTGTCCAGAAATTCATAAGAAAAAATATATTCGGGGTAAGAAGTTTCCCATGCTTTTCGAATTTTCTTGAGGGTACTCTGCATATCCGCAGGATTAATCTTAACAGACAGTACACGGTAATCACGCATGCGGTTGAGCAAAACCGTTGCCTCGATAGGTTGATGTAACGAGACTGTATGGAAGTCCTTAACTACACCCACAACCGGCAATTCACGCTTCCATAGCTTGATTCTCTTCCCAATGATTTCTTCAGGGTTCTTATATCCAACCATAGTGGCAAGTTTTTGATTTACAAGAAAACCCTGAGCAGTGTCCAGGTCAAGTATGTTATCGCCGGCAGCGAATTTCAATCCAAAAAGTGTTACATAGTTTCCATCTATCAACTTCACCTGGGTTCCAAAGTCCTTGTCGTTACCTTCAATTTTAAATCCTGTACCGCTCACGGAACCCGAAGAAGGAGGGGTATTACACAAACTGGCAATCTCAACGCCGTTTATTCGCTCTAGCTCCGCTCGGAGGGTTTTCATTTTGCTTGATCCATCACCAGAAGGTGTTTCGCGGATTGGAATCGGAACAGTAACAATCGCTTCTTTATTAAAACCCAGTTCTTTAGTTTGGAAATAATTCATTTGGCTGATCAAAACAATCGTCCCGATAATAAAAAACTGCGAAATCGAAAACTGAACTACCACCAGGCTTCTTCTTAAATTAAATCCAGAAGAATTTTTATTTCCTATTGTATTCTTCAATGCCGCTATCGGATTAAAACCAGAAACAACCAATGAGGGATATAGTCCTGACAACCCAGCAACAGCCACTGTAATACCTAGGATAAAAATCCAAAGTGCTCTATCTGTAAAAAAATTAAGAGCAAGGGATAATTTTAAGAATGGATTTAAAAAAGAAAGGGCCAGGGCAGTAACACCAAGAGCAGTAATCATTGCAAAACAAGTAACTAAACCTGCCTCTCCTAAAAATTGTCCTATTAATTGTTTGCGTGTGCTTCCAAGCGATTTTCTGATCCCAACTTCTTTCGATCGCTTCACTGCTTCTGCCGTTGAAAGATTAATGAAATTAATGCAGGCTGTTACGATAAGGAAAATTGCTATTACGCCGAGTATCGACAGCATTCCTTCACTGACAGTATTATAACTATAATTACCATAGCGCTCATCGAAATGAATGGTTGAAAAAGGTTGAATGGCGAACCCTTCTTTATCTGAATCTTCACCCAAGTACTTCTTTCCAAAATCGGGCATGCGTCGCTGCACTTCCGAAATACTGGCATCTTTTTTTAGTAAGAAATAACAATTTTCATCACTCCAGATGCTGTTCCATTGACCGCGCGCTTCTCTCTCTTTCTGAATTGTTACATACGAAAGCATAAGATCAAATGGAAAATCTGTATTGGAAGGAAAGTCCTCCATCACTGCAGAAATTTTATAGTCCTTGTTATCGAACTGAATGATTTCACCTAGCGCTTCCTTATCTCCAAAATATTTCCTTGCAAGCTTTTCAGATATTATTGCTTCGTTAGGTTGATCTAATGTTTTTGAAGCATCCCCTTTTATAATCGTACGGTCAAAAATTTTAAAAAAGTTCTGTTGTGTGTGAATAATACCATGCTCTTCCTGGTATTTTTTAGGTTCTCCAACTGGCTGGGGAAGAGCGATCAGTCCACCATTGTCATACGATGTAAAAACAACTTCTTCAGCTTCTGGAAAATCATTTCTAAATGCTGTATGCAAAACACAAGGAACCCCTGATGTGTAGTTCTTTCCGTCATTACCATCTGATTCAGTAACTACACGATAGATACGGTCACGCTTTGACTGAAAATTATCAAAGCTTGACATGTGACGAATCATCATAAAAAGAATCAAACTCGATGCTATTCCAAGCGTAAGACCTGACAGATTAAGGAATGTATTTCCCTTTTGTCTCCAAAGATTTCTGATGGCAGTGATAAAATAGTTTTTTAACATAAGGATTAGATTACTGCCACTTAGACGAATAGAAACTATTAAAAGTTTTATTCGTTTTTTGAGGCAAAAACGAGGTGTTGAAATGTCCGAAATTGGAATTTTTGTTCAGGGATGAACAATGAATCATTTATTACCAATAACTGTTTTAAGCCAGATTAGTACCTTTACAGTATGATTCAGGAAATCGTCATCGGTCTTATATTTCTAGTCGCGCTTGGTTACGTTGGGAGCCTCATTTATAAGAGTTTCCAGGCAAAAAACGCATGTTCTTGTGGTTGCGGAAAGTGTGGCGCTGTAGATTTGGCCAAGATTGAAAAATCCATTCCGTCAAATCCTTGATTTGAATTTTAAAATTGCGCATTTTGCATAACGCATTTTGCATAATTATGATAACTAATCCATTCTTGACGCAGGGCTACGCGGGAGGAGAGTATTTCTGTGATAGGCTTACTGAAACCAAAAACCTTCGAATTGCCCTAGCCAATGGGCGGAATGTCACCCTAATCTCCTTGCGGAGAATGGGGAAAACCGGATTGATCTATCATGCCTTTGAGGAATTGAAATCCGATTGCGTATATGTAGACGTATTACACACATCAAACCTGCAGGAATTCACAATAGCTTTTGGAAAAGCAGTGATCAATCAGCTTGAAAAACCGATAGAAAAGTCCTGGGGTCATCTCACCTCTATCTTTAAAAAAATACAACCCTCAATAAAATTCGATCCACTTTCAGGACAACCGTCATTTGATCTTACAATTGGTACTGAAAAAGAAGCTGAAAACACACTTGAAGATATTTTCAATTACCTTAAAAAAAAGAAAAAAGCAGTAATCGCAATTGACGAATTTCAGCAAATATCTTTCTATCCGGAAAAAAAAACAGAGGCCCTGATTCGTTCACATATACAAAACCTTCAACATGTTCAATTCATCTTTTCAGGTAGCAGTAAACACATTCTGACATCGATGTTCAGTGAAGCGAGTCGTCCTTTCTATCAAAGCACTCAGTTCCTATTCCTCGAGGCAATAGAAGAAAAATTCTATACCGAATTTATTGAGCGACATTTTTCTAAATCGAAAAAAAGACTGAACGCTGATTCAATTAAGGAAATTCTAGACTGGTCAGGACATCACACCTTCTACGTTCAGCTATTTTGCAACAAGCTTTTTGCAAAAACTGATAAAGTTGTTGACTCGCAACTTCTCGCAGAAGTCAAGGAGGAAATACTAAATGAAAATGAATCCTATTATATCAATTATAAAAACTTATTGACCGAACAGCAATGGAATTTACTTCGTGCCATTGCGAAGGAGGGTTCGGTGATCAAAATCAATAAGAAGGAATTTCTTAGCACTTATAAGCTAAGCTCGAGTACTATTCAACGTGCCGTTAAGGCTCTGGAAGAACGCGAAATGATTGTCTTAGAAAAAAAAGGGTATCGCGTATATGACGTTTTTCTCGGACGATGGCTTGCCGAAAAATTTTAAGCCCATACCTTAGTCCCTTCAGTACAATTCCTACACATTTCAATCTCACTCCTTGATCTCAAAAGCGAAGATCTGAAATTTTTATATTCATCACTGTTCCAGATTTCTTTAAAAGACTGTTTTGATAAATCACCCATCACATAATGTGCGTCTTTATCAAAACAACATGGAAGAACTTTACCATCCCACGTAATCACACAACTATTCCACATCTTCCAGCAATGATTCAATAATTCATTCTTGATCGAGAATAATCCATTTTCATTTTGCTGATAGCGTGAATATTTTTCCTGCGTGGGAATTAAATCAGAGCCATTTTGATAGTCATAGATCTGCGCTGTTTTCAACGCAACACGATCAACACCTAATTGTTTTGCCAAAGCATAAACTTTCGTGATCTGGTGCTCATTCGCACGAACAACGAGAAACTGAAATACAACATGTGGAGTTTTAGACTTCATCTCTTTTCTTAAACGCAAAACATTCTTCGTGCCTTCAATTACTTTTTCAAGCTTACCTCCTATGCGATAGGATTGGTATGTTTCCTGTTCAGTTCCATCAATAGAAATGATCAAACGGTCTAATCCTGACTCAATAGTTTTTCTTGCATTCTCCACATCGAGATAATGCGCATTGGTAGAGGTTGCCGTATAAATTCCTTTTGAAGACGCATACGTAACCATATCCAGAAATTTTGGATTCAAATATGGCTCCCCCTGAAAGTAAAAGGTGAGATACGATAATGTTGAAGCTAACTGATCAATTATATTCTTAAACAAATCATCTCTCAACATTCCGATGGGTCTTGTGAACGAACGAAGCCCGCTGGGGCATTCGGGGCACCGAAGATTGCAGGAAGTTGTTGGTTCAATTGAAATACTGATAGGAAACCCGTGATGATCGACAACGCCAGATACACGCGACTTCATATAACTTGAAATTACCTTCGTTGCATTCCAGGCACGTCGTGGCGTTAAACCAGAAAGAATGTTAATGTTATCGCGCAGGCTGCTCATCGTCCTTTCAAAAGTAAGTGAAGGTCAGGAATTGTCTTTATCTTTCGGAGATAATTTATGTCCCAAGCCCTTATCAGGATGAGAAACGCACTGTTGCTGATACTATTATTTACTAGTTTCGGAGTAAGTGCTCAAAGCATTCAACTTTCTTCCAAAGCCAGGATTTCAATCATTACCTGCGGACCGGGACAAGAAGAGGTTTTCCTTGCATTTGGTCATAGTGCCATTCGTGTATACGATTCATTAAATAGCATTGATTATGCTTTCAATTATGGTGTTTTTGATTTTAATCAGCCTAACTTTTATATCAATTACACGAAAGGACTGCTATTATTCAAGCTCGGCGTTTATTATTATTCTGATTTTCTCAATGCATATGTCGATGATGGAAGATGGGTTCATGAACAGATCCTAAATCTCTCGCCATCACAAACACAGGCAATTTTTAATTACCTCGATCATAATGCCTTTCCTGAGAATCAGACATATCGTTATGATTACTTTTATAATAATTGTTCAAGCAAAGTGCGCGATGTTTTTGCAGAAGTACTTGGCAATTCGATAAAGTTTGATGACAAGCACATCACTACCAATTATACCATTCGTCAATTAACCGATCTCTATTTAACACAACAACCCTGGGGTGACTTAGGAATTGATATTTGTCTCGGCATGCCAATGGACAAGAAAGCTGCACCGTATGAATATATGTTCTTACCCGATTTTCTTGAGTCAGGTTTTGATCACGCAACTGTTATGAAAGAAAATGCATGGGTTCCTGCCGTTGCATCAAAAACATCCTACGATCCAAAGCCAAAATCAGTGGAGAAAAGTTTGATCCATCCCTGGGTTGCATTCGGGACATTCTTTATTATCGCTGCAGGCCTATCAATCTATGATCTTAGAAGAAGAAAAGTTTCAAAATGGTTTGATATCTTATTTTTTACTATCAACGGAATTATAGGACTATTATTAGTCATTTTGTGGACAGCAACCGACCATCAGGCCGCTGCCAAAAACTTTAATCTCCTTTGGGCGTTGCCAACAAATCTTCTTGTAGTTTTAATTTATCGTGAACGATCGGCTCAATTTCTTAAGAGCTACTTTTCAATTGTCACGTTAAGTAGTACTCTGGTAGTAATTAGTTGGTTTTTTCTACCACAGCAACTGCATATCTTCCTTTTACCGCTTGTTGCGGGATTACTGTTCAGAGCATATACTCTTTCGCGTTTATTATAATCATCAAAAAACAGTTTGTTTTTGATGGTCGCATCACTTCCTTTATAAGAAATTATAATTATGTCGGATAAAAGAAAATTTGGTTTTGAAACACGCATGCTTCATGCAGGCCACATTCCGGATTCTTATTCAGGTGCACGCGCAGTGCCGATTTACCAAACTGCCGGATATGTTTTTGATAGTCCGGAATATGCAGCGTCTTTATTTGAATTAAAACAATACGGAAATATTTATTCCCGTATCAGCAATCCAACCACTGCAGTCTTTGAAGAAAGAGTTGCATCATTGGAAGGCGGAACCGGCGCATTGGCTACTGCGAGCGGACAAGCAGCCCAGATGATCTGCATGATGACGTTATTAAATCCGGGTGATGAATTTGTTGCTTCATCACACCTCTATGGAGGAACATACACGCAATTTGAACACACATTCAAAAAGTTAGGTGTGAAAGTTCATTTTGTTGATCCAATGGACATAAAAAACTGGGAAAAGGCAATAACCCCAAAAACCCGATTGTTGTATGGTGAGACCATTGGAAATCCGCAAGGAAGTGTATTTGATTTTGAAGGAGTATCAGCATTAGCAAAAGCAAATTCAATTCCATTGGTAATTGATAATACACTTGCATCACCTTATTTGTGCCGGCCACTTGAATGGGGCGCCGATATTGTTTTACATTCAGCAACCAAATTTTTAAATGGCCACGGAACCTCCATTGCAGGAGTGATCATTGACTCCGGAAAATTTGATTTTAGTAATTATCCTGCGATCTCATCTCCTTCTATTCCATATCACAATCTGAATTTCTTTGAAACATTTGGACATTACGGCTTTCTTATGAAGGCACGATGTGAAACGCTACGTGATGTGGGCGCTACGATCTCACCATTTGATTCGTTCTTGCTTGTGACAGGCATGGAAACACTTTCCGTGAGAATGGAACGACATGTATCAAATGCTCTGACTATCTCAAAATTTCTGAAAAGCCATCCAATGGTTGATTGGGTGAATTTTTCAGGGCTTCCTGATCATCCGCATTACGAACGTGCGCAAAGATATTTACCGAAAGGAGCAGGATCTGTTTTCGCATTTGGATTGAAAGCTATTAATAATAATCCACGTGAGACTGGTAAGAAATTTTTAGAAAACCTCGAACTGTTTTCTCACGTTGCCAATCTTGGTGATTGCAAAAGCCTGGTGATACATCCAGCCTCCACAACACATCAGCAACTTTCTGATGAAGAACTGAAACGGGCAAACATTAAGCCTGAACTTATACGATTATCTATTGGACTAGAAACAACTGACGATTTAATATGGGACTTGGAACAAGCCTTTCATGCGATATCTCAATGAACACGCGCTTAAGCGCTGAAGAGAGAAGCAAATTTCAAAATTCGGAAACCATCCGCAAGATCTTAAACAAATCGAAGACAATTGCTATTGTTGGACTTTCCGACAAGAGAGAACGCGCTAGCAATTTTGTTGGATCGTATCTGAAGTCAGAAGGTTATACAATCATTCCGGTAAATCCGTTAAAACAGGAAATACTTGGAGAGAAATGCTATCCTGATCTTGCATCCATTCCAGTCGCTGTTGATGTAGTAGATATTTTTCGTCGCCCGGATGAATGTGTAAACATCGTGAAAGAAGCAATTGCTATTAAAGCGAAAGCTGTGGTAATGCAGCTTGGAATCGTTAATCGCGATGCGGCGGAATTAGCACAAGCAAATGGATTAATGGTAATAATGGATCGTTGCCTGAAGATGGAACATGGCCGTTACAATGGAAACCTTCATTGGGCTGGAATGAATACGGAAATTATTACGGCGAAGAAGGTGAGTCGGTTTATATGAACTATAAAATGTTATATATGAAAAGTGAAATTTAGATTCCCCAAAATGACAAGTCTACGTTTCACTCTTACTTTTCACATTTTACAATTAAATATGTATCGGCCTGTTAGCCGTAGCCGCCAAACATGCTTCACGTACCGCTTCCATATATGTTGGATGCGCCGTTGACATTCTCGAAACATCTTCAGCAGACGCTCTGAATTCCATCGCAGTAACTCCTGTAGCAATCATATCAGCAGCTCTTGCTCCAATAATATGCATTCCCAAGATCTCATCTGAATTTTTATCCGCAAGCACTTTTACAAGTCCATCAAGATCCATACTTGCTCTTGCACGACCCAATGCTTTGTAAGGAAAGATTCCAACTTTATATGCTTTGCCGTCGGCTTTTAATTGTTCTTCCGTATAACCAACACTTGCAACTTCAGGCCATGTGTAAACGACTCCTGGTATCAACAAATAATTGATGTGAGGCTTTTGGCCAGCCAATTGCTCAGCCACCAATGTTCCTTCTTCTTCCGCTTTGTGTGCCAGCATCGCTCCACGTACCACATCTCCTATCGCATAGATATTCGAAACGTTTGTTTGCAGATGATCATTTACAGGAATCTGACCTTTTACAGTTTCGATTCCAATTTTATCCAGACCAAGTCCTTCGGTATATGGTTTTCTGCCTACACTTACCAAACAATAATCTCCTTTTAGTTCAATTGCAGCTCCCCCGTTCTTTGGCTCCGCTTTAAGGATCACATCTTTTCCCTTATTCTCAACCGCGGTAACCTTGTGGCCAAGGTAGAATTCTATTCCAAGCTTCTTCGTAGATTTTAACAGTTCTTTACCCATCGTTGAGTCCATTGTTGGAATAAGGCTATCCATAAATTCAACAACAGAAACTTTCGCACCAATACGCGCATACACAGATCCAAGCTCCATTCCAATGATACCTCCACCAACAATGATCAGGTGCTTTGGAATTTCTTTAAGCTCCAACGCTTCAGTACTTGAAATAATCCTCTTCTTATCAAATAACGCAAAGGGAAGTGTCGTTGGCTTTGAACCCGTTGCAATAATTATAGTATCTGTTGTTAAGGTTGTCTGTTTTTTATCTGTTGAGGTGACGTTAATAGTATTTTTGTCAACGAAAGATCCAACACCTGTATGAACATCGATCTTATTTTTCTTCATTAAGAATGCAATGCCGTCAACATTTGATTTAACCACATCTCCCTTGCGCTTGATCATCTGCGTAAAGTTTGCCTTTAGTTCAGAGATCTCAATACCATGTTCTTTAAATGTATGGCCTGCATTATAGAAATGTTCCGAAGAATCAAGCAATGCCTTGGATGGAATGCAACCAACGTTCAGGCAAGTGCCTCCCAGCGTGGGATATTTTTCAATGATGGCCGTTTTAAAACCAAGTTGCGCGCATCGAATCGCCGCCACATAACCACCAGGACCTGAACCGATAACGATGACGTTGTATTGCATAAAATTATTTCTATTTAAAATAAAAATTACTATTCATCAGATGGTTCCGGATTTTCCAGCAAGTCTTTCATATCCATCAGGAAATCCCTGGCATCTTCTTTCGTAATAACATCCGCTTTATACGTAAGAGAAATATCCATACACGGCCTGTCAGCTACCTTTTTATCACTAAAAGTGTAAGGTTTTTCATGTATTGAATGAATTCCCATTACTGCCGAAACAGAGTGTTCTATTATGGTAGTGGCAATGTCCTCTTCAAGCATCCCTGTATTGATGATGGAAAACGTCTCCTCCTCATTCCAGGTATCAGCAACTCTCTTCGATTTTATCGTTCGGATAATATCATCTTCAATCTGGCCCATATCCCGTTTATTGGCGTCCTTGATCATGAAATGAAGATCACCATTTTTTATGCCCACATTGATATAGTTATTGTTGCCATTCACTGATGGAAACTCCTCAAGGGCAAACGCTGCAGACATAATGAAAGAGGGGATCATTTCTATTCCAGCAAATCTTGACTCCATACCATCATATTGCTTTGACAATAATTCGTTCAAAGGACCAAGGTTTACCGTTTCGAAGTCTGTGAGGAGCATCCCAATTCAATTTTCAAGACAGTGTTATACTCCAAGAATCAATCGACCTGGATCTTCCAACAACTCTTTCACTCTCACAAGGAAGCTCACTGACTCACGACCATCAATTACTCTATGATCGTATGACAATGCTACGTACATGATTGGTCTTACAACAACCTGACCTGCCTTTACTACAGGTCGCTCTACTATATTGTGCATTCCAAGGATCGCAGATTGTGGTGGATTTATAATTGGTGTTGACATCATCGAACCAAAAACACCTCCATTAGTAATAGAGAATGTTCCACCAGTCATTTCTTCAATAGAAAGTTTTCCATCACGACCTTTTGTTGCCAGGCGTATTACTTCACTTTCAATCTGGTTCATTGATAACGCTTCTGCATTCCTGATTACAGGCACAACCAATCCTTTCGGAGTTGAAACTGCAATCGAAACATCACAATAATCGTGATATACAATCTCATCTTTATCGATCGATGCATTTACAGCAGGAAATTCTTTAAGGGCAACACAAATTGCTTTCGTGAAGAATGACATAAAGCCAAGCCCCACACCGTACTTTTCTTTGAACTTATCTTTATATGCACTTCTCAAATCCATTACAGGCTTCATATCTACTTCGTTAAACGTAGTGAGCATGGCAGTTTCATTCTTTACAGCAACAAGTCGTTTCCCAATTGTCTTACGAATGTTGGACATCTTCTCACGACGTTCATTTCTCAAGACCCCTGAAGAAATAACCGGAGCTGTTAGTTGCGCTTTCGCCGGCGCACCATCTTTCATCGGAGTAGTTTGCGCTTTCACGGCATCATCTTTTGTTATTCTGCCACCAACTCCTGTACCGGAAACTCCCGCTGTTGGAATTCCCTTTTCATCAAGAATTTTGGCAGCTGCTGGTGAAGGATATCCTTTTGCATAACTGTCACCGGATGTTACCGCAGCTGTCTGATTATTTGCAGCAGCCTTTGGAGCTGATTCACCTGCGGGTGCACCTTCCGTAATTTCAATCGTACAGATCAATCCACCGATTGGAAGAGTTGTTTTTTCTTTCGCAACAATTCTTAAAATGCCATTCGCTTCGGCAGGCAATTCAAATGTCGCCTTGTCTGATTCCACTTCAGCAATAATTTCGTCAAGCTTCACAAAGTCGCCATCTTTTTTCAACCACGATGAAATAGTTACTTCAGTGATCGATTCACCAACGGCAGGAACTTTCATTTCTTTTACGCCTCCGGTAGCAGCGACTGGCTTTGAAGCCGCCGGTGCTGGAGTCGTTACTTCTTCTTTCTTTGGCTCGGCAACAGGTGCAACGGTTTTGGCTGGAGCCGTCGTTGTTGCAGTACCGGCACCGTCAGCAATCTCACAAATTATTGTCCCTATTGGCACTACCTCACCCGCTTGTTTACTGATCTTAAGAACTCCAGCTTGAGGTGCAGTTAATTCAAATGTTGCTTTATCTGATTCCAATTCAGCAATCACTTCATCCATTTTCACAATATCTCCGTCTTTCTTCAGCCAATTAGCGATCGTCACTTCTGTGATCGATTCACCTACGGTAGGAACTTTTACTTGTTGAGCCATTGCAATTAAGATTTATAAATGAGTATTAAATTTCAAATGATTGTTGTACGATCTTCTCTTGTTCTGCTTTATGAACCTTTGAATAGCCGGTTGCCGGTGATGCACTTGCTTTGCGCGAAATAAATTCGATTTCTTGTTTCGGCATCATACGTTGAATGAATGAAAGTGCCCCCATGTTAGCCGGCTCTTCCTGTGTCCACACAATCTTGGCACCCTTATATTTCTTAAAGATGTTCTTTAATTGCGCATCCGGGAACGGGTAAAGCTGTTCCAGGCGTACGATCGCTGTATCTTTCGTTTTTTTCTTAGCCTGAACTTCCAACAAATCATAGTAGATTTTACCAGAGCAAAGAACAATGCGTTTCACATCTTTAGCAACTACATTCACATCATCAAGAATCTCCTGGAAAGATCCACTTGTGAATTCTTTCAATGGCGATATCACAGCAGGATGTCGAAGCAATGACTTAGGTGAGAATACAATACATGGTTTTCTGAATTGCCATATTACCTGTCTTCTCAACAAATGGAAAATATTAGAGGGTGTGGTTGGATTAGTTACGACAATGTTATACTCAGCAGCCATTTGCAAAAATCTTTCAGGACGACAGCTTGAGTGTTCCGGCCCCTGACCTTCATAACCATGTGGTAATAGCATTACCAATCCATTCATGCGCTGCCATTTTGATTCAGCACTTGAAATAAACTGGTCGATCATTACTTGTGCACCATTCACAAAGTCACCAAACTGCGCTTCCCAGATTACAAGTGCATTTGGATTAGACATGGCGTATCCATATTCAAAACCTAGTACACCAAATTCGGAAAGCAAAGAGTTATAAATGTAGAAAGGGAGTTGTTCTGGCTGAATGTGATCCAATCCACAATATGGATCGTTCGTATTTGCGTCAAAGAAATATGCATGACGATGTGAGAACGTCCCTCTCTTCACATCCTGACCAGACATGCGCACAGGAGTACCTTCCGAAAGTAATGATCCATAAGCTAATAATTCTGCTTCAGCCCATCCTAAAACCTTCGTGTCAAAAAATGCAGTCTTACGGTCTTTCAATAATTTTTCAATTTGCTTAAGTGGTTTAAACCCTTCTGGAATAGTAGTAAGCGCTTTCCCAACTTTATCTACAATTGGTTGCCTGATGCTCGTATCCGGTGATTTATCAAAATCAGTCGGCACGGCGCGTATCATCTTTTCCCACTCCTCCTCGATCTTCTGGGGCTTGTAGGGAAGTGGTTTCTGCTTCACTTCATTAAGTCTGTCCTGAAGTTGATTACGGAAATTCTTATCCATTTCATCCGCCAGTGCCGCATCAACATCTCCACGCTCAATTAGTTTTTTTACATATACCTCGCGTGGATTTGGGTGCTTCGCAATAATGTTATAGAGCTTTGGTTGTGTGAACTTAGGCTCGTCGCTTTCATTGTGCCCATGTCTGCGATAGCATAGCATGTCAATGAAAATATCTTTTCCGAACTTCTGGCGATATTCAACCGCCAGCTTTGAACAGAATGTAACTGCCTCCGCATCATCTCCATTTACGTGAAGAACTGGCGCATCAATGATCTTAGCTACATCGGTACAATATATAGCAGTACGCGCATCTTCATAATCTGTTGTAAATCCAACCTGGTTATTAATAACAAAATGAATCGTTCCGCCGGTTGTATAACCTTCAAGGCCTGACATTTGCACTAACTCGTACACGATACCCTGGCCAGCCACTGCGGCATCGCCGTGTATAAGGATAGCCATTGCTGTATTCTGTCCTTTATACTCATCGTCAATTTGCCCACGGGTATAACCGAGAACAAGTGAATCAACCACTTCAAGGTGGGAAGGGTTTGGAGTGAGCTTTACATATATCTTATTTCCGGAAGGAGTATTGATATGACTTGCATAACCAAGGTGATATTTCACATCACCATCTCCCATCGTAAGATCCGGATTGATATTGCCTTCAAACTCAGTAAAAATCTGTTCGTACGTTTTGCCAAGGATATTTGAAAGCACATTAAGACGACCGCGGTGGGCCATTCCAATGACAACTTCTTTCACACCCATCTCTGCCGTCTTATTGATAATAGTTTGCAACGCAGGGATCGTGGTTTCACCACCTTCAAGTGAGAAACGCTTCTGTCCTAAAAATTTTGTGTGAAGAAAATTTTCAAATACCACCGCTTCGTTGAGCTTGGTAAGAATACTTTTCTTTTCATCTATTGATGGGTTATAGGTGTAATATTCCTTTTCACATTTTTCTCTGAACCAGTCAAATATCTCCTGGTTACGGATGTAGCTGTATTCAAAACCAATTGTTCCCAGATAAACCTTATCTAGTTTTTCAATTATTTTCTTGAGCGTGGTCCGTCCCAAACCAATTTCAATACCTACATCAAATTCGACATCAAGATCTGCGTCAGTAAGACCATAAAATTTATGTTCAAGCGCTACATGATGATCGCGTCTTTCACGAACAGGGTTGGTATTGGATTTAAGGTGACCCCTGGAGCGGTAGGCGTGTATCAGAGTGCGCACGAGCGTCTCCTTAATAGCAGTACCGATGTCAGCACCGTTTGCGACCACAGCATTACTATTTCCATTATCGCCGCTTTCCCCGAATTTCTGCTGAGAAAAGTCGTAGCCTTCAAAAAATTTCTGCCATGTAGTATCTACTGAAGCAGGATCATTTTTATAATTTTGATAAAGCTGATCGAGATAACCTACGTCAGCGTTCGAGATATAGGAATATTTATCCATAGCAATAAATTAATAAAGGGATAACAAATGTATACAGGGACCTTTTGATTAAAAAACCTAATACTCGATTAA
>Ga0123336_10000087_pt1 | contig 89676 bp, 78 predicted proteins | sample SSSSmetaG_FD_96466 | JGI IMG/M metagenome (GOLD analysis project Ga0123336, IMG submission 96466) | Glacier valley bacterial and archeal communities from Borup Fiord, Nunavut, Canada, to study Microbial Dark Matter (Phase II) - ​SSSS metaG | ecosystem: Environmental > Aquatic > Freshwater > Ice...
AAACTGTATATGGCCTTGCTGGAAATGCATTAAACCTAACTGCTGTTACTAAAATATTTTCAGCAAAAGACAGGCCTCGCTTTGATCCGTTAATTGTCCATGTTTCATCATTGACCGATGTACAGAAATATGTAAAAGCAATTCCATCACAGGCTGAACAATTAATAAATAAATTCTGGCCTGGGGCCCTTACACTATTACTTCCAAAGCAGGATATTATTCCTGACCTGGTTACTGCCGGATTGGATAGAGTTGGGATTCGTTGCCCTAATCATTCATTGACAAAGTCTTTATTGAGCCAGTTGTCATTTCCATTGGCTGCACCGAGCGCAAATCCATTCGGATATGTAAGTCCCACCACTGCGCAGCACGTTCAGGACCAACTAGGCAATAAAATTTCTTACATCCTTGATGGGGGAGCATGTGAGGTTGGCATTGAATCAACAATTGTCGGCTGGGAGAATGATCAGGCAGTGCTTTATAGAATGGGTGGGATAAGCATTGAGCAAATCGAAGCCACAATTGGAAAAGTGATGATTCAATCACACTCTACTTCGCAGCCACAATCTCCGGGCCAGTTGACAAGTCATTACGCCCCCGGTAAGAAATTTGTCTTGGGAAATATTGATGAATTAGTAAATCAATATAAGGAATTGAAATTTGGGATACTTTCATTTAAAGGAAATCCGAAAGTCCAGTCATTAAATCAGTTAGTTCTTTCTTTATCAGGAAGTTTTGAAGAAGCATCGCATAATTTATTTTCAATGTTGCGTCAGTTCGATACGATGGACATTGAAATTGTATTGGCAGAGCCTGTTCCGGAAGAAGGCTTGGGAAGAGCGATTAATGATCGATTGAGAAGAGCGGCGGCGATCGCATTGCCAAAATATTTTTAATCGCAGATAATAGAACACAGCCCAAATACTGACCGAGGTATCACATTTTTATATTAGAATTTCTCCTCTATACCGAGTCCAAACAAAGCAAAATCATATTTCACCGGATCGATCGGATCAAATTTCTTCAATTGATTTGTTAATTCAACTGCAGTTTGCCAGTCCGCTTGCTTGCGTTTTATCAATCGTAGTTTTCTTGCAACTCTTTCTACATGGAGATCGACCGGGCAAACTAATTGAGAGGGTGATATTCTTTTCCAAATCCCAAAATCAACGCCATTATTATCACCGCGCACCATCCATCGCAAATACATATTGATCCTTTTGCATGCCGACTTTCTTTCAGGTGTAGCAATGTGCTTACGTGTGCGTGATGGACAATCCGGTAGACTAAAAAACTGATGATGAAAATTTACCAGACCTTGCTCCACGTTCTCGGCCTTCGGATTAACCAGAAAAAGTGATTCAAGAGACTCATGCTTTTCATAGTATGATTTTAAGAAAGCAATGAAATATAAAAGATCGGTATTGTTAAAAGTCCTGTGTTTAAAGCCAAGAAATCTTGACAAATCATGTTCTTTGTGATTAAGGATAAAATCATAAGGAGCCATGTCCATCTTCCGAATCAAATCATTACAATTATTGATAATTGTAATTCTCTGACCCCAGGCAAGTATCGCTGCAAACAAGCCAGCAATTTCTATATCCTGTTTCTTTGAAAACGCATGCGGTATTTGAATTGGATCGTTTTGGATGAAATTAGGTTTGTTGTATTGGTCAACCTTAGAGTCAAGAAATTCTTTGAGATCTGTATTCTTTAATAGTTCGCTCTTCATTTTTTTAACCACATAGGTACATACGCCACATAGTCTAAAATCAAAATAATTACCTCTGCACTTCTATGTGAACTATGTACCTATGTGGCTTTTTTCACTTGAGAAACCTTACCTCCACTCTCCTATTCAACATTCTCGCCGCATCATCTTTCGATTCTACTAATGGCTTTTGCTTTCCATATCCATGAGCGATCAACCGATCAGCGGCTATTCCTTTCGACCTCAGATACTCTCCTACGCTTTGAGCTCTGTTGCCGGAAAGTTCCAGGTTATATTGCTCGCTGCCTACATCATCTGTATGGCCATTTAATTCTGCTCTCCACTCCGGTTTTAAACTAAGAATTTTTACAAGCTTATCCAATTCAGCAAATGAAACCGGCAACAACGCATACTTATCAAATTCAAATTGAATATTTTTGAGAATGTAAATCTCTTCTGGCTTTACTTCTTTTCCATCCAGCCATAGCTCAGGCGATAACGCAACTAATGGTTCAGGATCGAGTGGCGTGATGGAAACATCATCAATATAAACGTAAGCGCTGCCGGAGAGCATCGGACTTTTTCCTTTGCGGCTTTCCAATTGCGTAAATTGAGTTGAGAGGTTATCGAAAAAATTTCCAATAAAAATATAGTGTTCGCCACCATTAGCAGTGAAGTCCATCGAAGCGATATCCCAACCCAATTTTATAAAAGGCTCATTCTTAATTACTGAAAGTGTGGGGATCTGTTGTATTGTCTGATCATCCTGTTTTTCAATGGGCTGTGTTGTCAATAACAATCCAATCCGATCGACACTATAAACTGAGTACGATGCAAGTTTGTAATAAAATTCAATATGATATCTCTTGTCCTTCTTAAGTGGCGTTTTCAATTCACCCTGAAGATATTCACGATAACTTCGTGGCTTGTTGGTTGGACGACTCCAAACATAAATTCCAGTGTAAGCAAATCCTCCGTGCGCATTGGATTCGCCCGCCCAGTTAAACGGAACATCGCACTCACCCCAACTACATCGATGATAATAATCAGGAGTTCCTGAGGTGGCAGAACGCCAGCCAGGTAACACAAATTCCTTACTCGTTGTGCTGAAATTATTCGGACATCGGAAATGTTCTTCAAAACTTGGATTAACGACCAGATTTTGAGCAACTGAAATACTATTGATAAGAAATGCACCTAGAAAGAAAATAACTTTCCAATTACTCGCTATTGGCTGTTGGCCTTTGGAAAGTGCTGTCACTATTTATAATAGGTAATCTCTGCACGAAATTTTGGTTCTGTGGCTCCAAGACGATCGTGCGCCGATTTGGAAATTTTAATTATAATATCATTATCTGTTGTAGACACAGGACCTGTCACTCTGACGAACACTTCCTGATTTGTACTTAGATTTCTGATCTTCAAAATCGTTCCTGGTTTCACCGTACGATGCTGCGCTAAATATTTTCGATTGCCATCAGTGCCTTCAATAAGTTCCGCGATTCCTGTTTCTTTTACCTCGTCTGTACCCGCTACACTTTCTGAAATTAGTATAGGTGCAGCAACACTTGGAGTTGTTATAGTTGCTATTGGAGTTGTTGTGATGACAGGTATTTTGGTAACAACAGGCGTAGTAGTTACTGCAGATGACGGTGCAGCAACTGATAGTACCTGACCAATTTTCAATTCATTATCCTGTATGCCATTCCAATCCTTTAACTGCTGTACTGACATTCCGTAAAGGCGCGAAATAGAGAATAGCGTTTCCTTTGCCGATACTGTATGGGTCTTTGCTCCGGTAGGTTGAACAGGTTGCACCGTTTTAACTTCAGGAATAATCTCCATGACCGATTTTCTTTTTATCGTTATGCTTTGGCCAACAGAGATTGAATTCTCCTTAAGATTATTCCACGTTTTTATATCATCAACTGAAACATTATAAAGACGCGCTATTGAAAACAATGTTTCTTGCGGGGCTACCCTATGAACAAGTCCATCAGAAGTCTGAACGGGGGCATGACCTTTGGCTTTTGGTGTATAGGGTACTTTTAGAATCTGACCTACTTCCAAGCCTGCATCCGCCGTTGGGTTTTGTTCCAGCACTGCAAGAATAGTAGATCCATATCGGCGGGAAATGCTGTAAAGCGTTTCTTTTTCGCCCACCTGGTGAATAACGAATTGTTTACCGTTGATCGTTTCCATCCGGAGTGAATCAAAGTCTGCGCCAAAAACGCTTGTAAGGGTGAATAATACGATATTGAACATAAGATTTTAATTCCAACGAAAATTACCACTTCAATCGTGCACTCTGCAAACCAAAAGCGTTGAATTACTTAGTATTTTTACAAAAACCGCACCCATGAAGGTACTTCTGACCCTATTAATCTTTATAAACCTGCTTTCTCCTGTTTTCGGTCAGGAAAAGATAAAGGTGATGGTGATGGAAATAAAGGATGAGATCGATCCGCGCATGTTGCGATATGTAAAATTATCGTTGACGCACGCTGAAGAAATCAAGGCGGACTATGTTATCGTTGACATGGATACGTATGGCGGTGTCTTGACAGATGCCAAAGAAATCGTTGACCTCATCATGGATTTTAAAAAACCTATTTGGGTTTATATTAATTCGGATGCTGCTTCGGCAGGAGCTTTAATATCCATTGCGTGTGATAGTATTTACATGTCACCAGGTGCTAGTATCGGAGCTGCAACCGTGGTGGAAGGACCTGGTGGGCAAGCAGCCCCGGATAAATATCAATCGTATATGCGTTCTATCATGCGCGCTACTGCTGAAGAGAATGGACGTGATCCAAGAATTGCAGAAGGAATGGTGGATGAAAAAATGGCGATCGATAGTATTAAGGTAGCTGGAAAAATTATCACTTTAACTACGGAGGAAGCGTTAAAACTTGGTTACTGCGAAGCAAAAGTGAATTCAATTGACGAAATCCTTAAAAGAAATAAGATTAAAAACTACATCATTGAAACCTACCGTTTGGGAATTACCGAAAAGATCATTGCTTTCGCGATTAATCCATTTATCAGTGGTTTATTGATTCTAATTATAATAGGAGGAATTTATTTTGAACTGCAATCGCCGGGGATTGGATTTCCGCTGTTCGCCGCAATCTTCGCATTGGTATTATACCTTGTACCTTATTATTTGAATGGGCTGGCCGAATATTGGGAGATCGTTGCTTTGTTTATTGGATTCATACTGATCGTTCTTGAAATATTTGTGATACCAGGTTTTGGTGTTGCGGGCATTGCAGGTGTTGGCCTGACCGTTGTTTCTTTGGTTTTGATCATGCTAAACAATGAGTTCTTTAATTTCGAATTCGTTCCACTTGGTTCAATTGTGCGGGCTTTGTTTGTTACCCTTGCGGGAATATCCGGTGGTGTAATAGTCTTATTTTTTGAAGGTGCATCTCTAATGAATACAAAAGCATTCAAAAAGATGTCTTCAACTCACACGCAACAAGCATCGCATGGTTACACTGCTAATTTTATAATGGAGGAAGTCGTCGGTAAAATTGGCATTGCTCAAACAGTTCTCAGGCCAAGTGGTAAAGTAATGATCGATGGCAAATTATATGATGCGTTTAGCAGAGGAGAATATATTGAAAAAGATGAGCAGGTTGAAGTAGTGGCGATTGAGAGTTCAACGCTAAGAGTGAAAAGAGCGTAATTTAACGACAAAAGAAGGTCTCCTTCGCTCAATCTTACGCCACCGCTACGCTTTGGCGTCATCAGGTCGGCGACTAAAAAAAGAATACATGAAGATACTCGGAGTTATTCCAGCAAGGTTTGCATCATCACGATTCCCAGGGAAGCCATTGGCAGATCTATTGGGGAAATCAATGGTGCACCGTGTTTACCTGCAGTGTAAAAAATCAAAATTTTTAAATGAGACCGTAGTTGCTACCGATCATCATAAAATCTATGATCATGTAATCGGTTTTGGCGGAAAAGCAGTTTTAACTTCTGATCAGCATCCAAGCGGAACAGATCGTTGTTGCGAAGCAATGGAGTTGAATGAAGATACATTTGATTTTATTGTGAATATTCAGGGCGACGAACCATTCATTGATCCTCAGCAAATTGATTTACTCTGCCGGTCACTTGATTCAACGACCGAACTTGCAACCCTTATTCAAAAGATAATTACACTGGAGCAGCTGCTTTCACAGGGCGAAGCCAAGGTTGTCCTTAATAATAAACAGGAAGCGATGTTCTTCAGCCGTTCTCCTATTCCATTTGTCCAAAAGATGGATCAAAAAGATTGGTTGGATCATGCACAGTTTTATCGTCATGTTGGATTGTACGCATATCGCAATGATATTCTTAAAAAGATAACTCAGTTACCGGTATCTCCTTTGGAAAAAGCGGAATCACTTGAGCAATTACGATGGATCGAAAATGGTTTTAAGATAAAGACTGTTGAGACAGATGCGGAAGAAGGTTTGTGTATTGATACTCCGGAAGATCTGGAGAGGGCGATTGTATTGATGAGAAAGATGATGTAAGGTTAAATGCATTAACCACAAAGGCACATAAAAGGTATAGAGATACAAACTGTAATTCTATGCATCGAAATTTTCCACAGCGGAGTTAAAGATTATTAACTGTTAACAGAATTAAGAACTAAATTATTTGCAGTGTCAAATTCCACCAGAGGATATGCGACTATGTGCGTTATGTGTTTGAGAAAATATGTAATCACTTTCCCTTATTCGCCGCTGGCACCATCCCCAACTTCCCTATCGCGAAGTTACTGATCTCATTCGCCACAGTCTTCAAGTCTTTAGAAACAACATACGACCCCAGCACATGGCCACCGGCATTCGGAACTGGAATGATTAGCTTCATCTTTTCAGGTGTATCCAATTGCCTGTTCATTGTTTCCATAGCACTAACTTTTACCGTTTGATCCTGTTCTTGTTCATTCTTATAATAATAAAGTGTGAGCGATGGTGCTTTAATTTTCCGAAACGTTGATTTCTTCATACTACTTTCAATCATTTCTTCCAGTTGCGCTATCGCTTCAAGTCTGTATTTATGATTCCAATAGCGAAGGTCCAGTGTTGTGTCCGCACCATTCACCGGCGTAACGTTATAATTTCCTTTTTTTACTTTCCTGGCAATCTGTAGTCCCCATGGATTATTGGCAACAAAAGCCAAAGGATCGTTGATAGCAATATTAGGTGACATACTTATCAAAGCAAATATATCTTGCGGATAATCTGAAGCGAGCATCAATCCCATTGTACCACCCGTAGAAGTACTCATAATAATGACTTTATCACCTAGCGCTTTTCCAATTGCCAATGCTTCCTTGCTGCTTTTCCACCATCTGTCAGGCGTGAAATATAGAAGTTGTTCGGTGGTGTCAATACCATGATCCGACATGCGGGCGAGATATAAGTTACATCCAAACGTTTTTGCAAACTGTTTATGGACGGGATCACCTTCCGCCTGACTTGCTGAAAAGCCGTGAAGATAGATGACACTGTATTCTGTTTTTTTCCTGGATGAATCAGCCCAAATAATTCTTGCTTCGTTATCAGGCTTCAATTTGTGTCGAGCTTCCTGTACAGCAATATATTTTTCCAACGCAGCCGGCTCTTGTGGTACCACCGGCATATCAAGAGTATAGTTTGGACTGTCGGGGGATGGACCTATAAAGTATATAACCAGCAGTAATATGATTGGAAAGGTTATATAAAAATGTTTTTTAGACATAGGGGAAGTTTTATATAAAGGTAGGAAAGAAAAAATCCGGACCATAGTGTCCGGCTTTTTCAGCTAAAAAAACATTCGATCAGGAGCTTATTAAAAAATTTCACCTTTCGCCAAAGCTATGGTAAACAAAGCCTGCACTAAACCCGATCAAAAAGAAGGCAATCCGGAACCGGCAAAAAATATTTACAACCAACAACCACTACGAATGGAGTAAATGACCAGTCATTCCGGATATGCCATATCAGTCAACATTGTCGTGCAGGAACTTATTATTGCCCAACAAGTTGTTATCATCATTTAAATTATATTTTGAAATAAAGCGCTCAGATGAATGAGGAACATTTTCCATCTTCACTCCTCTTCTCAAATAAGCAGGTGAAGTCCACTTTTCATTGAACTCATCTTTGCTCATTTCCGGTTTCTTGGCAGCTTTCAAACGCTCTCTGCGCTCCTTGGCTTGCTGTTCGAGACGTTTTTTTGTTTTGCGAACATCCATCATACCATCTTCATTGATCACCTGATCAGCAGAAACTTCCTTACCGATTTCAAACTCATCGTCATCACCACGGAATTTGCCGAGGTTATCCTCTTCCTCGTCATCATCATTGTTATATTTCTTTGCAATAATATCATTGTCATCAAATAAGCTTAATGTATAGCTCCGCTCTTCCAGTGGAGTTTCATCTTTCCAAGAAGGTTTTTCTTCTTTTTTATACACTGGCTTTTCTTCTGCCTTCTTCACCACTGGAAGTGGTGTCGGCTCAGGCTTTTTTTCTATAATGATCTCCTCATCAAAGTCAAAGAATTGCTCTTCCTTAGCTGGTTCTGAAAAATTCACCTCATCAGAAATCTTTAGTTCGATTTCACCGCTGGTTTCATTCACTGAATTATCATGCAACGTGTTGGATATGATGTTACTTTTTTCAAGATCGTGGACCGTTTTTGTAACAACCTTTTTTGCAACAGATTTGCCTTCACCTGCGAATCCGGTAGCAATAACAGTTACGCGAATACAATTTCCAAGAACTGCATCCACACCATGACCAAAAATCACTTCACACTCTTCACCAGATTGTTCCTGAATATATTCTGTGATCTGACTAAGCTCATCCATTTGCAATTCAGCTTCTTCACCAGAAATTATTGAAAGCAAGATTCTCTTTGCTCCCATGATATCTTTATTATCCAGCAAAGGCGATGAAAGGGCTTGTTGCGCTGCACGTATCGCACGATCTTCACCACTTGTTTCTGCTGATCCCATTACGGCTGCACCCGCATTCAACATTACGGTGCGAACATCCTGAAAGTCTACATTAACATACCCCGCAAGGGTAATAATTTCAGCAATACCTTTTGCAGCTGTGGTACAAACTCCATCGGCTTCACCAAATGCCTGGCTGATAGAAAGATTGCCAAACATCTGACGCAACTGATCATTCAATATTGCCAGAACTGTATCGCAACCTGTACGCATCGCATCAAGACCAGCCTGAGCTTGCGCAATTTTCTTTCTTCCTTCAAAACCGAATGGCATCGTAACAATACCAACCGTTAAGATGTCCATTTCTTTTGCAATCTTGGCAATTACAGGAGCAGCACCTGTACCTGTACCTCCACCCATGCCTGCAGTGATGAATACCATTTTGGTTCCTGTCAGCATCTCGCGGATTTGTTCTTTGCTTTCCATGGCGGCCGCACGGCCAACTTCAGGATTAGCGCCACAACCGAGACCTTCCGTAAGGCTCGTACCTATTTGTAATTTGGTTGGCACAGGACTGCTATTGAGCGCTTGCAAGTCTGTGTTGCACACGATGAACTCAACATCCTTGATGCCAAGCCTGTACATATGATTTACGGCGTTGCTTCCGCCGCCTCCAACACCGATCACTTTGATGATCGATTTATGGTGCCTACTTGGCAAATCAAATTTGTAGGATCCTCCAGATTGAAACATGAATTTATTATTTAGTGGTGGTTGTTAATTTTTATTCTATTGATCAATATTCATTTTTGCCGTCCAGGTCATCGATCAATAACCCTTTCGTTTTATTCAAAATACTTGTAAAGAAATCAGATGCAGGTTTTGAAATTTTTTCTTTCTTAACCTTCACAACAATCTTACTTTCCTTCGCTTCACGGTAACGTTCTTCACGCTCGTCAAGTGAACGGAACCCAGACAATACAAGGCCAACTGCCGTTGCATACATTGGACTCTTTACAGCCTCAAGCTTACTTTTGCCAAGGTGTTCATTTGGATAACCAATACGAGTATCCATTCCAGTCATGTATTCAACCAGATGTTTTAAGCTATTCAATTGAGATCCTCCACCGGTGATCACAATCCCACCGGCAAGACGATTTTCAAAACCACAGCTGATGATTTCAGTGTGGACCATTTCAACAATTTCTTCCATGCGAGCCTGAATTATATTCGAAAGATTCTTTACAGAAATTTCTTTTGCAGAACGATTGCGAATTCCAGGTATGGAAACGATTTCATTTGGACTTGCTTCTTCAGCAATAGCCTTTCCAAATTTGGTTTTCAATTGTTCAGCTTGTTTCGCCATCACACTCAAACCTGTTTGAATGTCGTTCGTAAGAATATTCCCACCGAATGGAATGACAGAAGTATGACGAATGATATTATCATAGAAAATGGCAACATCCGTTGTTCCGCCGCCAATATCAATTAAGCAAACTCCAGCTTCTTTTTCTTCATCGCTCAACACTGCAAGGCTTGAAGCAAGTGGCTCCAGGATCAAGTCTTCGATCTCAAGTCCCGCACGACGCACGCACTTATTAATATTATTGATCGCACTGGTCTGTGCAGTGATAATATGAAAATCAGCTTCCAGCTTCACTCCACTCATTCCAACAGGATCTTTAATTCCTTCTTCATAATCCACAGTGTAATCCTGTGGCATCACGTGAATGATCTCGCTGCCAGGTGGAATTACGATGCGATACATGTCTTCCGTAAGACGGCTCACATCTTCAATACTGATCTCATTATCATTGGATGAACGTGTAATACTTCCATGATGAATTGTGCTCCTTATGTGTTGTCCGGCAATACCGACATTCACAACACCGATATCAATGCCCGACATATCACTGGCTTCTTTAACGGCCTTTTCAATAGCAAATACCGTTTTATCGATATTTGTTACGATGCCTTTTATTACTCCCTCCGACTCGGCTTTTCCCATACCAAGCACTTCAAGCTTGCCGTATTCATTCTTACGACCAACGATCACGCAGATTTTGGTTGTTCCGATATCCAGGCCGACTACTATTTTTTCGTTTCCCATGGTTTTAATTCTTTATAGTGGTTGTATGCAGTGGTTAATATATTTTTGTTAATAAGGGTGTTCTGTTGTATTGTAAGTTGCAGGATTCGGGTTGCAAGGGGCTGACACAAACATCCTGTAATATGAAACCTGTATCCTGTAACATCTTAGTGACAAGAAACTGTTCAATCACATTGAGTATCTCTTTCATTTCATTCGGCGATTACTTGTCCTTCATATTTTAAATTCACTCGCTCGTATTTATTCCATCCCTTTTGAGGAAGAACTTCTTTATAAAAAACCATTAACTTTTTAAACTTAAATCCGTAATTCTCCGGTGTACCAAACTCTACCAATTGACCTGTGATTTGTGGATAGATTGTGATATCACCATGGCCGTTAATATCCATCTGAGCAATCTGTGCTTTCCAGAATCTATCATTATTGATAAACTCAATCATCTCCATAAGCTTCTGGCCTTCCTCAAACTTCATCAGATTTCCTTTCTCAAGCAGTTGCTTTATATACCTTCCGCTAATGATCATTACACGTGAAGTGAATTTTTCAGACACACTCATAATGATTCCTTCCTCAGAGATATAAGCGTCCGGCCCATCCTCCTGAACAATTCTTGCAATCGGGCGACGAAGTTCAATGCTTGCAATCAGGTTGCCTTTCAGATCACCATACAATTCGGCTTCCTTGATGTGTTTATCAAATTTTAACTTCTTCTCGATTGCCTTCAGATTTATTCGACCAAGGCTCGTTCCCTTGACCGATTCACCACTCGTTTCAATTAAATGAAGAATATCAGTCTCATCCAAAAAGTGATTGTCACTGAGGTTCTGAATATCTATAACAATATCTTTACATAAAGCACCGCCTTGTTTACGTTCACTGAAAGCAATCAGGAACGAAAGACCGATAAGCGCGGCCGCAATCTTTAGCTCTCTCCGTATCGTCCAGTTAAGCTTCATATTTCTTTGTAAGCATTTCTTTAATCGGTATTACAAACGTGTCAATATCACCTGCTCCTACCGTTGCTATCACTTCCGTATCCAACGATTCAAGTGTTGACATTAAATCTTTTTTACTGCTTCTGATTTTCACAGGGCTTGTGACATCCTTAAAAATCATATCAGCAGTAACTCCTGGTATCGGAAGCTCGCGTGCCGGATAGATATCCATCATTACAAGCGTATCCGCAAGGCTTAAGCTTTTCGCAAAGCCCTCCGCAAAATCACGGGTACGTGTGTACAGGTGAGGCTGGAATATCACAGTGATCTTTTTACCCGGATACAAAGCCTTCAATGATCTCAGGAACGCTTCGATCTCTATTGGATGATGAGCATAGTCATCAATAAAAATACGCTCCTTACTTTTGAAAACGTATTCAAACCTGCGCTTCACACCTTTAAAAGAAGCGAGTGCCTTTTTAATTACAACATCCCTTACTCCTACTTGCTTCGCCACAATACTTGCCGCGATTGCATTTTCTACATTGTGAAAACCAGGTACGCCAAGTTGAATATTTTCAATTTTCATGTCTTCTCCATGAAGATTGAATGTGAAAAATCCACCCGTGGTGGTTAGACTACTGGCAAAAAATTGTCCCTGATCAATGCTGTATACTTTTTTTGTTATGTCTTTGTTCACTTCACCCAACAACTCAATTGATTTATGAATCACAAGTGTTCCGCCTTTATTAATCTGTTTAATAAAATCTTTAAAAGAAACAAGCATGCTTGCGTGATCTCCATAAATATCCAGGTGATCAGGATCAGCAGATGTTACAATTGCTACATCCGGAAACAAGCGAAGGAATGAACGATCAAATTCATCCGCTTCCGCAACAACGATCGTGTTCTTATTCACCTCGCCATGCATTACCAGATTAGAAGTATAGTTAGTTGTGATTCCACCAAGCAATGCGACCATATCCATCCCGGCCTCCTTTAATATATGAGCAACCATGGAAGATGTAGTAGTCTTTCCGTGCGTACCTGCTACAGCAATAGTTTTATAATCCCTGGAAATCAATCCCAATACCTCTGATCTCTTTAGAATAGTAAAGCCTTCGTCTTTCAGATATAAATACTCTGCGTGGTCTTTTGGAATAGCAGGAGTAAATACGACCAGTGTTTTTTCTTTCGTAATGTATCCAGGGATAAATTCAACTTTATCATCAAAGTGAAGTTCCATTCCCTCCTCAATCAATTCGTGTGTTAACGGTGTCGGTGTTTTATCGTACCCTGCTACGCGCAGACCTTTATGCCGGAACCAGCGGGCAAGTGCGCTCATGCCAATGCCGCCGATACCTAAAAAATAAATGCTATCGTAGTCGCTAAACTTCACATTAATAATTTTTCAATTTCAATGACTATTTCTTCAGCTGCCCCCGGCTTCGCCAGGCGAGCGATATTTTCACGTAATATTTCGCAATGTTTTTCATCATGCAAAAGTCTGATGGCTTTCTGAACCAATTCCTCTTTTGCACACTGATCTGTTACTATCAGAGCAGCATTCTCGTTCACCAAAGACATCGCATTTTTTGTTTGGTGATCATCTGCTACATTCGGCGAAGGAACAAGCAAGGCAGGTTTCTTTGCGAGACATAATTCTGAAATTGATAATGCCCCTGCACGGGATATCACCACATCAGCAGCAGCATACGCGAGATCCATTTCTTTTATAAAATCGTAAACCCTTACATTTCTCAGATCCTTCTTCGATACTTCTATCGTGACATTAAGAAAATAAACTTTTCCAGTTTGCCAGATCACCTGAACATTTGAAGCTATTAACTGGTCAAGGCCAGCCAGAATACTTTCGTTAATTCTTTTTGCTCCACCACTTCCACCCAGGATCAATAATATTTTTGCATTTGAATTAAATCCAAAGTGATTAAGGGCTTTGTCTCTTTTACTTTCCAAATCGATAATATCCTTTCTCACCGGGTTACCAGTGAGTTGAATTTTATTTTTATCGAAATACTTCTCCATTCCCGGATAAGCAACACAGATACGTTGCACTCTGCTAGCAAGCTTTTTATTTGTAAGGCCTGCATGAGAATTCTGTTCTTGCAGCAGCGCTGGTATTTTTTTTTGAGTTGCTACAATCATCAATGGACCACTGGCATATCCACCGGTACCAATAGCAACGTGAGGCTTGAATTTTCTAATGATCCTTCGCGCTTTTAAATAACTGGATATGAATTTCAAAGGAAAGGCAAGATTTGACACTGACACGCTTCGTTTTATTCCACTGATCCAAAGGCCGACGATTTTATAGCCCGCTTCAGGAACGCGCACCATTTCCATTTTACCTTCTGCGCCAACAAAAAGAATTTCTACGTCCGGATATTTATCACGAAAAGCGTTGGCAATAGCAATAGCGGGGAAGACATGCCCACCAGTACCACCACCACTTATAATGACGCGATATGGATGTGTTTTTATCAAGCTGCTTTTGCGACTTTATCTTTTACGACCTTCGTTTCTTTTTCAACAGGAACAGAATCCTGTCCCCAATTTTGTTCTTGTTCACCTCGACTCACACTTAAAATAATTCCTACTGACAACCCGGTGAAGACCATCGCTGTTCCACCCATACTTATTAAGGGAAGTGGTTGACCTGTTATTGGGCCTAATCCAACTACCACACCCATGTTCACCATGGCTTGACAGACCAAATCGAAACTCAATCCTGCCGACAATAATCCTCCGAATGCTCTTTCAGAATTATATGCTGCCTTCATTCCACGATGGAGCAGAATTAAATACAAGCACAATACGATTATCCCACCAACCATTCCATACTCTTCAATCACAATCGCATAAACAAAATCAGAATAAGGATGCGGAAGAATATTTCGTTGATCGCTGTTGCCAGGCCCTTTACCAAAAATTCCCCCGGTAGCAATGGCAATTCTTCCATGCTTTGCCTGGAATGGAAGTTCTGTACCGTTTACAAAATTTAAAATTCTATTTTTCGCTGTTTCACCCCGAACACCAAACTTTAATGCAACACCACCCGCGAGTATTCCAACAAGCACAAGCATTGCTAAATATTTTACAGGAACGCGGCCAATAAACATGACCAGCATACATGTCGCAAACAATAGAATGGCTGTTGATAAATTCGTAAGCGCAATCAACCCGCAAATCACACCGCACCATATCAGCATCGGTATGAGAGAGTCCTTGATATCATTTATGTTCTGTTGCTTCTTCGAAAGCATACTGGCAAGGTTGATGATAAGTGCAAGACTGGCAAAATCAGAAGGCTGGAACGAGCCAATGATCGGAAGCGTGATCCATCGAGCAGCATCATTAATTGTTGTTCCGTTTGTAAACGTGTAGATCAATAATGGTACACTGATCCATAGTGCAAGGCGCGAAATTTTTGAATAATAGCGATAGTCAACCTTATGAGCCAACCACATGGCCGCAAGACCAAGGAATACAGTGAGAGTATGTTTCAATAAGTATAACTCCGGACTTGTAGTGCGTTTATAGGCAAGTGTTCCGATAGAGCTATACACCACCAGGATACTTACCATCGACAATGCAAGCACAGCAGCCCAGATCACCGGATCACCTTGCAAATTTTTATCTGACCATTCTTTAATTCTCTTCATCGTCTTTAATTTTTTAAGACTATGCCTTTATATTATCAACTGCTTCCCTTGCCCTCACTACTGCTTCCCTGAATTGATTACCGCGATCTTCATAGTTATCAAAAAGATCAAAGCTTGCACATGCAGGAGAAAGCAATACAACGTCACCCTTTTCCGCATGCTGTAATGCGAGTTGCACCAATTCAGGTACACTTTGTGTTTCAATAATCTTTGGAACAATCTTCCCAAAGAACTTTTTCAATTTTTCATTATCCTTACCAAGACAGATGAGTGTCTTTACTTTCTTCTCAACTTCTGCTTTGATAAGACTGTAATCATTTCCTTTATCGATTCCGCCTGCAATCCATATCAGTGGTTGCGTATAACTTCCAAGTGCATAGATAACCGAATCAACATTTGTCGCTTTTGAGTCATTAACGAATTCAACTCCGTTGATCGTAGCAATCGACTCCAGCCTATGAGGCGCATTCCTAAATGTTTTTAATCCTTCGCGAATCTTGACATCGCTGACCTTGGCCAAATGCGCTGCGCAAACAGCCGCCATTGTATTCACAAGATTATGTATTCCCTTTAGTGTTGTGTCAGCCTGCGCAATCTTGAACGATTTCTTTCCAAACTGGAAAACCATCTTCTTTCCATCGTAATGTGCCGAGGTAATCGCTTCATGATCTAACGAAATTTCAACACGATACGCTTCTGTAGACCGTTGTTTTGCTTCTATTCCTGCTACTGCGTCATCAGCGAAATACACGAAATAGTCTTTCGATGTCATGTTCGTTACAAGCCTGAACTTACTATTGATATAGTTGATCATCTTCTTGCCATAACGATCAAGATGATCCGGTGTGATGTTCAAAAGAATTCCTATGTGAGGATGGAATGTTTGAGTTCCATCAAGCTGATAGCTGCTTACTTCCACCACATACCAGTCATGATCTTCTGTAGCCACTTTACGCGCCAGGCTTTCACCAATATTTCCCGCAAGGGCAACCTTCTTATCAGCATTCTTAAGAAGGTGATAGATCATCAACGTTGTTGTTGTCTTGCCGTTTGTTCCGGTAATGGCGATAACTTTTCCTTTGATATAGCGAAAGGCAAACTCAATCTCATCAATCACCAATATCTTTTTGGCTTTTGCTTTTTTTACAATCTCCGTCTTATCAGGAATGCCCGGACTCTTGATCAGCACGTTGGCATTCAGAATTAATTCTTCACTGTGTCTTCCTTCTTCGAATTGAATTCCGGCCTGAACAAGATCAGTTCTATATTTTTCTTTTAATTGACCCTGGTCAGAGACAAACACGTCAAAGCCTTTCACTTTTGCTAAAAGCGCAGCGCCTGTGCCACTTTCTCCTCCTCCCAATATGACTACTCTTTCTGCCATAATAATAATGTCATCTAAGTTTCAATGTTGCTAAACTCAAAATTGCAAGCAGTATCCCCACAATCAAGAACCTCGTAACAATCTTTGCTTCATGAATATTTTTCTTTTGATAATGATGATGAAGTGGAGACATTAAAAATATTCTTCTTCCTTCACCGTATTTTTTCTTTGTGTATTTGAAATAAGATACCTGCATGATCACCGATAAATTCTCAACTAAAAAGATCCCGCACAAGATTGGTATCAAAAATTCCTTACGAACAGCCAATGCAACTACAGCTATAATTCCGCCGAGTGTAAGACTTCCTGTATCACCCATGAACACCTGGGCCGGGTAAGCATTGTACCACAAGAATCCGAGACATGCTCCAACAAACGCAGTACAAAAAATTACCAGCTCACCAAGATTCGGTATGTACATAATATTTAAGTACGAGCTAAAATCAATGCGACCAGACAGATAAGCGAAGATTGCAAGTGTAAGTCCGATAATGGCGGAAGTCCCCGCAGCAAGTCCATCAATACCATCGGTCATATTTGCACCGTTGGATAATCCCGTCACAATTAAAATCACAAAAAAGATGTAGACGATCCAGGTATAGTGCTGGTCGAGCCAGGGAGTAAAACTGTGATAATCAAACTCATTATTCTTAAGAAATGGGACGGTTGTCTTGGTAGACTTAGTCTCCGCAGAAGCAAACTCTCCGTCTGTTGACAAAATTATTCCAGTTGCAGGCGAAACGGGTTTTTCACGAATAACAACGTGCTCGCTGAAATAGAGTGTCAGGCCCACAAATAATCCAATAATAACCTGTCCAATGATTTTAAAACGTCCGGCAAGACCTTCTTTATTTTTCTTAAATACTTTTATATAGTCATCTAGAAATCCGATAAGACCCAACGCGATTGTCGAAGTTACAAGCAATACGATATAAATATTATCGAGCTTTGCAAAGAGCAGTGTTGGAATAAGAATCGCAGCAATAATAATGATTCCTCCCATTGTTGGAGTTCCCTTCTTCTGCATCTGACCTTCCAATCCAAGATCACGAACACTTTCCCCAACTTGCTTTCTTCTTAAATAATCGATAAGATTTTTCCCAAACGTGATCGTTATCAATAATGACAATATTGCAGCCATACCCGCCCTGAATGAGATGTATTGAAATACACCTGCTCCAATCAGGTTAAACTTTTTATCCAGATATGTGAATAAGTAATAAAGCATTATCTCAAATTAACTAGAACCTTTATTCTTAAATTTTTAAATTGTCTCATTCTTAAATTCTTAGTTGGCAAACATTTTTAACATACGACTCACCACTTCCCTATCGTCAAATGGATTCCTGATTCCTTTAATTTCCTGATAGGTTTCATGACCCTTGCCTGCTACCAGAATAATATCTTTTTCCCTGGCCATCATGCAAGCAGTCTTGATGGCCTCTTCCCGATCAACCATTACCAATGTCTTTTTTGCATCGGTTGGCCCAACGCCTTTTTGCATTTCCCGGATAATCTCCATCGGATCTTCATCACGCGGATTATCCGATGTAAAAATTACTTTATCAGAATATTTGCAAGCGATAGCAGCCATCAACGGGCGCTTTGTCTTATCGCGATTTCCTCCGCATCCAATAATCGAGATCACTTGTTCCTGACCTGAGCGAAAATTGGTTATCGTCTCCAACACATTCTTCAATGCATCAGGAGTATGCGCATAATCAACTATTGCTGTGAATTTTGAACCAGGTTCAACCAGTTCAAACCGACCAACCGCACCAGACATTGAAGAAAGTTTTAACAACACATCTTCAGGATCCTTTTCAAGTAATATGGCTGTACCGTATACTGCAAGAAGATTATATGCGTTAAAGTCTCCAATCAATCTAAACCAAACATTACGGTTGTCAATTTCTAGTTCAAGGCCTTCCATTGAATTAGTCATGATCTTGGCTTTAAAATCAGCGACCTTCTGCAAACTGTATGTATTCTTCTTTGCCTTGCAATTCTGAAGCATTACCATTCCGCGCTTATCATCAATATTCACTAATGCAAACGCATCCGACGGAAGTCCATCAAACAAACCCTTTTTTGCCCGGATATAACTTTCAAAAGTTCGATGGTAATCAAGATGATCATGTGTTATATTCGTAAACACAGCTCCTGTAAAATATAATCCCTCCACTCTTCCCTGGTCAACGGCATGTGAACTTACTTCCATAAAACAATAGGAACATCCTGCAGCAATCATTTCAACAAGTAATTCATTTATCTGAACAGGATCGGGTGTGGTATGCGTTGCAACAATTACCTTATCGTTAATTCTATTTTCAACTGTTGAAAGCAATCCTGTCGCATATCCAAGTGAGCCAAATAATTTATAAAGAAGAGTGGCAACAGTTGTTTTACCATTTGTGCCGGTCACTCCAACCAACTTTAATTTCTTGGATGGATTGCCATAAAAGTTACTGCAAATAATCCCAAGTGAGTAAGCACTGTTTTTTACAGTAACATACGTGATACTTTCGTTGATACTTTCTGGTAAAGTATCGCATACAATAGCAATAGCTCCATTTTCAATAGCCTTGTCAATAAATCCATGACCATCTGATTGTATACCTTTACTTGCAACAAATAAAAATCCCGCTCTGACTTTACGCGAATCAAAGGCAACACCAGAGACATTCACATTCATGTCACCAACGGTGGATGTGATCCGAACATTATATAATATGTCTCTTAGTTCACTCATTAACTCAGGCGTATAAAAATTCTAGATCCTTTTGAAATTCTCATTCCAGGCGCAAGAGATTGCACTGACACTCGTCCTTTGCCTTCGTGGAAAACGCGCAACCCGGTTTTTTCCAATAAATAGATCGCATCACGCAATGTCATTCCCTGAACGTCTGGCACATGATCTTTCATCACCACGTTTTTTCTCCAGGTCACTGCACTTCCATTTATTGCTGCTTTGATCCATTCTTCTTCTGTATTAGTATGATTGGAAACCCCTAGCTCATTACAAAGCATTGTCAACTCATCTTGCTTTCCAGAACGGATTGTCGGAAATACTCCTACCGGAAGAATAGTTTTCTTTTCCATTGCCTGGTGCAATTGCAAATCGCGTGAATAAATATTGTCAGCAATATCTTTAAACACCGGCGCTGCTACACTATTTCCGTACTGAAAGATCCCTTTAGGATTTTTGATCAAAACAATAGCAGAATATTTTGGTGCATTTGCAGGAAAATAACCAACAAAAGATGTAATGTATTTCTTTTCATAATGACCATCTTTTAAGATCTGTGCAGTACCTGTCTTACCGGCAATGCGATAATTTGAGTTCTTTAGGCTCTGAGCGGTTCCGTGATCAACAACACCTTCAAGCAAGATCTTCAGTTGAGCAAGTGTTTTGTTTGAGCAGATCTTTGAGTTCAATGTTTCTGTTTCAAACTGTTTCGTTACTTCATCAGCAAAACTTATTGACGTCACAAAAACAGGCTTGATCATCTTACCATCATTGGCAACTGCGTTGTATAATGCCAGTGTATGCAATGGAGAAATTTCAAAACCATAACCATACGCCATCCATGGCAATGTGATACCACTCCAGTTTTTGTGTTTTGGACGGGTAATCTTTGGATATGTTTCACCATTGATCTGCAATCCCAATGGCTTTGAAAGTTTTAATTCATCCACATACTTCAAAAACTTTTCAGGCCTAGTACCAAAATGCTTATCAAGCAATTTCGCCATTGCAATATTTGAAGACTTTTCAAAAGCCTGCTGAATCGTAATCCGACCATAACCACCTTCCTGATGATCCCGCACTATATTCTTGTAGAAACGATACTCCCCTCCACCCGTGTTAATGCTATCTGTCAATTCAATATTAGTATCTTCTAATAGCGCCATCATTGTTACCAATTTGAAAGTCGAACCCGGCTCCAACGATCCACCAACAGCATGATTGAATTCTTCATGATATCCACCCTGACCGTTTGAACTTAGATTGGAGATCGCTTTGATGTGACCTGTCTTTACTTCCATTACCACAACTGTTCCCTGATCGGCGTTGTGCGATTGCATCGCGCGATACAAGGACGTTTCCGCTACGTCCTGAAGGTTGATGTCAATTGTCGTTTGAATATCCAATCCATCAATTGCTTTAATATTGTTTGCATCAAATACAGGTTTCCAGGTATCCCCAGCAATCTTTTGGAATAATGCTTCACCATCCTGACCACCAAGTGCATCTTCAAAGCTGTACTCAAGACCTGCACCATTTCCATTTTCATTCACAAAACCAATCGTTCTCCTGCTCAGGTTGCTGAAAGGACGATAGCGCACGTCAATTTTTTCAAAAAGAACTCCACCTCTTAATCTTCCTTCACGGAAAATTGGCCATGATGTCATTTCCTTCTTTGCCTGATAATTGATCTGCTTACGATTGACAACGACATATTGTTTGCCTGACTCCCTGGCATCGCGGAACATACGCTTGTAATCTGTAGCCGAACGATCTTTGTAGTAACGTGATAAAAAATAGCAAAGAGAATCAATATCTCTTTTAAAGATTTCATCCTTAACTAATGTAGGATCGATTGCTACTTTGTAGAAAGGCAATGAAGTTGCCAATAAGCTTCCATTGTCTGAATAGATATTGCCACGCGTGGCTTTTATCCTTTTATAGTCAAAAGAAATTTCGTTTCCGATTTTAGTCCACTTATCTCCTTCGATGATCTGGATATGGCCCACTTTTGCAGCTACGGAAACAGCAAAGATCAGCACTGCCAGAAAAGCAATGCGGACTCTTATCAATATAGATTTCTTAATATTCACCCTTTTCTATCTTCACTTTGGTTGGAGGATTCAAACTTTCTTTCAATCCAATTACTTTTACTTTTCTCGCTACTTCACTCTGCTTGCTCGCAAACATGAGATCCGATTTCAATGTTGTGTAATCCGCCCTTAGATCTTCAACATCACTTGATGCTGCATCAATCCTTCTTACTGTTTTTTCCGCATAATGTGTGTTACCGATGTAAAGCAATCCAATGATCATGACGAACAAGATTTTGGGAAGGTACTGGACAGGAAAACCTTCTTCGAAATAAGTTTCGAGCTTAAGTCGACGTTCGATCCCTGAAAAAATTCCAGTTCCCGGTACCGTTGCTGCAACCAGCTTTACCCGCGCTTCGTTGCTTCGTTCGGGTGCCCCAATTCTGAATTTATTCTCCATTTCGTTATCTGTTAATTGTTAGTTGTTAATCATATTCTGATAATTGGGCGCATGCCACCATTAATCATTAACAATTAACTATAACTTTTCACCTACTCTTAACTTAGCGCTTCTCGCTCTGTTGTTCTCTCGTACTTCTTCTTCCGAAGCCTCTATCGGCTTTCGCGTTATTGCCTGAAATGGTTTGACCGGGTTTCCATAAAAATCTTTTTCCAACTCCCCGAACACCTTTCCCGTGTTCATATAATTTTTTACCATTCTGTCCTCCAACGAATGATAGCTCATCACTACCATTCTTCCACCTTTCTTAATTACATCGCCACACTGATTCAAAAAACTTTCCAACGCTTCAAGTTCCAGATTCACTTCAATTCTCAATGCCTGATATACCTGCGCGTAATACTTGAATTCTTTTCCTCGTGGTGCCAGCGTCTTTAACAATTGAATCAACTCAGCACTAGATGAAAATTTGTTAATCATTCGCTGATGCTCAACTGCCAATGCTAATGTTTTGGCATTTTTAACTTCCCCATACATTCCAAAGATCTTATGAAGCTTTTCAACAGGATACTCATTCAAAACTTTCGCTGCTGTCAATGCGGATCTTTTATCCATTCGCATATCCAGCGGGCCTTCAAACCTTGTTGAAAAGCCGCGCTCCGGTGAATCAATCTGATGAGATGATATTCCCAGGTCAGCAAGTATCCCGTCTACATGGCTTATTTCATTCAACTTCAGATACTGCTTTAAGTATTTGAAGTTTGCCTGACAAAATGTGAAAGAACGACTCTGAATATTTTCAGACTGTTTCTTAGCATCCTCGTCCTGATCAAAAGCGATCAACCGACCACTTTTCAATTGTTCGAGAATCTTTAAGCTATGACCACCACCGCCGAATGTTACATCTACATAGATGCCCACTGGATTAATGTTGAGCGCCTCAATGCACTCGGTTAACATTACTGGACGATGATACATTAACTTAGTTTCCGCCTCACTATCAATTAATACCAATCTGTTACAGGTTGCATGATCCAGGGTACAGGTTGTCCTGCAACTTGAAACTTGTAACCGACGCGTTTAGTATCAAAGACATTCCCTTGAAACCGATGCGCAGCTTATTATTCATTCAAATACTTTTCTGCCAGCTTTGACAACTCACCTGGATCTTGAATCAAGTGCTTCTCATAGATTGTTGGATTCCAGATTTCAACTTTGTTTCCTGTACCAACCAACATCGCATCTTTTTCAATCTGCGCGTAGGTAAGCATGTTCTTGGGTATTAAAAACCGGCCATTGCTGTCCAACTCTACCGTTATAACCCCCGCTAAAAAGTTTCGCTGGAGCTTGCGATACTCTTCATTGAACTCGTTGAGACCTGAAATTTTTGAGAATACCTTCTTAAACTCCACCATCGGATACATGATTAAGCATGGCTCGAAGCCCCGGCGGATGACTAATTCCTGGCTTTCCCCATCGGGAAGCTGGATTTTTATCCGCGCAGGCAGAACCAGTCTGCCTTTAGCATCAAGTTTACTCTCGTATTCGCTAGTGAAGAAAGTCATAGACGTGTAGTGGTTGCCTTTTTCTCCTAAGCAAACCTAAGTAATTTTCAACCACTTTGTACCACTTTCTCCCACATTTTACTTAAAATTAATCTCCTTTACGTACAAAAGTCAATTTTTAGATGATTTTTAGAGGAAAGTGATTTGATAAAAATGTCATCAGGTAGTATGTATGATGCGTTTTGCAAACAAAAAAAGAGTTTTACAAACAAAGTGGGACAAAATCCCACGACTGAAAACGCACCCGCCTCCTTATATTAATATAGACTGTGGAATTACAATCGCGGTCGAAATTACAGGGATGCTCAAACAATTTCCTCAAAATATAGTTTTCGAAATGCGATGTTGTGCAACCTTCTGAATTTTCAGGCCTCTAAGGAATAAAGCTTCAATATTTTGGGAGATTTGAAACCTTTCACGATTGTCAAAGTATTACTATAGTCTAATAGCCATAATATGTTCAGAAACTACGTCCTGGTTACATTCAGGAACTTACTCAAAAACAAAATCTATTCATTTATCAACATTGCCGGGCTTTCTATTGGAATTACGTGTAGCATTCTAATTCTTTTGTGGGTATTTGACGAACTTTCGTTTGATCGGTTCCATTCAAAATCTGATCGACTCTACCAGGTTTGGGTAAACTCAACATTCGATGGAAAAGTCAATTCATGGAATTCGATGCCACTTCCAACAAGTGAAGGATTGCGTACAGAAGATTTTAACATCAAACGAACTGCCTCTTCTGATTGGGGTGGCGATCATTTACTTACCGTTGGTGACACACGCATAAGCAAGCGCGGATTTTTTGTAGGAGAAGAATTCCTCGACATGTTTGATTTCCCATTGGTAAAAGGCAACAAGTCGAAGGTCTTAATGGGACCTAATGAAATCATCATCACGGAATCGCTCGCGCATGATCTTTTTGGAAATCAGGATCCTATGGACCAGATAATCCGGCTCAACAATCAGGATGAACTGAAAGTAACAGGGATATTGAAAAATGTTCCAACGAATTCATCATTTCAGTTTGAGTTTCTCTTACCCTGGAAACTATACACTTCACGACCATGGGTAAAAAGAAATTTTGATAACTGGGGAAATTATTCTTTCCAAGCCTACATTGAATTATCCGATCCATCCAAAGAAACTCAGGTTGAAAATAAAATTATTGACATTCTTGATCGCCATGGGGAAAAAGATATAAAGCACGAAGTTTATCTTCATCCATTAGAACGCTGGAGATTGTATTCCAACTTTGAAAATGGCAAGGAAGCTGGTGGACAAATTGAATACGTTCAATTATTTACCGTTATAGCGATATTCGTTCTCGTCATTGCATGTATAAACTTTATGAACCTTGCTACCGCGCGTTCTGAAAGCAGGGCGCGTGAAGTTGGTATCCGCAAGAGCGTTGGATCAAAACGTATCGAAATAACGCTTCAGTTTATCGGAGAATCCCTTTTCATTTCAGTGCTGGCGTTTGGTATTGCTATCCTGTTAACAGAACTAGCTCTTCCTTTTTATAATGACCTCGTCCAGAAAAGACTTTTTATTGATTATACTTCCTTGCAGTTCTGGATATTTACACTCTTCCTGATTTTCTTTACAGGAATCATATCCGGAAGTTATCCGGCATTCTATCTTTCGTCATTTCAACCGGTAAAAGTTTTAAAAGGAAAAGTCCAGGTTGGAAAAAGTGCCAGCCTGCCACGTAAAATTCTTGTAACACTTCAGTTTGGATTTTCGATTTTACTCATTATCGGCACGATTATAATCTATCAGCAAATTCAATTTGTTAAGGCACGTGATTTAGGATACATCCAGGAAAATCTTATTACTGTGGATTACAACGATGATATCTCTAAAAATTTTAAATCAATTAAAGCAGAACTTCTTCGCACAGGTGTTGTCAACTCGGTAACACGCTCCAATAGCGCTATTACCGAAATCAGCTCGAATAATTTTTTAGGATGGCCGGGAAAGTCGGAAGAACGAAAAGTGATCTTCACAACCATTGCTTGCGATTATGACTACCTTAAAACGATGGGTGTCAGGATCCTAGATGGACGTGATTTTTCCGAAGAATTTAAAAGTGATTCAATGGGTATTGTCGTAAACAAAGCGGGAATAGATTTAATGAATCTAAAAGATCCAATTGGAGTTCAACTGGATTTGTGGGGCAGCAAGCGACAGCTCATTGGAATTACCGATAACATTTTGATGGGAGACCCTTCATCACCTATCAAGCCGATGTTCATGATCTATGAGCCAGGCTGGATCAATGCCGTTACGATCAGGCTTGAAAAGACATCTGATCTTTCAGGATCAATCAAACAGGTGGAAGATGTATTCAAGAAATTAAACCCAGCGTATCCATTCAAATATGTATTTGCCGATGTGGAGTTTCAAAAGAAATTCACTTCGATCAATATGACAAGTCAGTTGGCCAGTCTTTTTGCAACACTTGCAATTATCATTACGGGGCTTGGATTATTTGGACTTGCCGCTTTTACGGCAGAGCAGCGCAATAAAGAAATTGGTATTCGTAAAGTAATGGGCGCATCGGTTGGTGGCCTTGTGGCATTAATGTCAAAAGACTTTTCAAGACTTGTAATAATTGCTTTTGTGATCGCCGGTCCTATCGCATGGTGGGCGCTCAATATGTTCTTAAGTCGTTTTGAATACAGGGCAGAAATTCAATGGTGGGTGTTCCCGTTAACCGGAATGGTCGCTCTCATCTTTGCGTTACTTATTGTGTCCACTCAAGCATATCGTGCGGCGCAAGCAAATCCGGTGAAATCGTTGAGGAATGAATAAACGAAAATTGAAATTGGAAATCTGAAGTTCTATCCGGTCTTTCAATTATACTACTGATTCAACGATCCCAACATCTGCTCAGGGTATCTGGTTCCATTAACATCAGGCGACTAAGACATTTGCTCCGGATTACATACTATTCCAAGAATGAACCTTCCTGCTTAAATATATTTCATACCTTGGTTAAGTAACAGAGTAACCTCAATGGAAAAACTAGTCATTAAAAGTCATGCAGAATTTGAAACATACTTGGGAAAAGAACTTGGGGTCTCCGGTTATTTGAAGATCACACAAGAGCAAATTAATATGTTTGCCGATGCTACTCTTGATCACCAATGGATCCATGTAGACCCAAAACGAGCCGCTGCTGAAACTGAATTTAAGAGCACAATAGCACACGGATATTTGACACTGTCACTTATTCCCTATCTCTGGGAACAGATCACAGAATTTCATAATATCATAATGATGATCAACTACGGCATTGAAAAATTAAAATTCAATCAACCGGTTATGGTGAATAGTGAAGTAAGACTTCGGGCAAAGTTACATTCCATAGCCAACCTCAGAGGCATTACAAAATTCGAGGTAGATGTCTCTCTTGAAATAAAAGATAATCTAAAACCGGCATTTAAAGCTGTACTGGTTTTTCTATATCATTTTAAGTGATCACACCGCTTCTATGAGCCTGGAGTAAATGTTAAATCCATTTTAGCAGCTATTAATCTGATTTCGTGTGCCAGTGTATAAATAACTGATAATTGTTGTGATGTCGTGGTAGACTCACGAACTGCTTCTTCCTTGAAAATGGTATTTTCCTCACCAAGCTCCCGTTGGATTAATGCTATCAATTTTTTAGCCTCTTCGGTTTGAAGATATTCGCGTGGAATTTTCTGTTGTGACAACCCGGCGATGTGACCATTGAGAATATGCGATGCAATCACAAATGCATGAAGCTGCTCCGCCTGACGAACACGTTTTGGTTCTGTAAGTATCCGTTGAAAATTACCTGAAAGATTAGTGAGTGCTACCACAGACTCATTCCTCGCTTTATTAAATGACTTTGATTCGTCCGATTGTCCCATTGAAATCAATGCAGCATTGAAATAGTTATAATTCGCTTTTACCATTTCATGTAACGAAAGATTTATCTCCTCTCTTCCCCATACAGGCAAAATGAATCGCGAAGCAAATGCAGCGATCACTGAGCCAATTAATGTATCCAGTACGCGTTGTTCAATTAACGTTGTGAATTCTGAAGGATTCAGAAAATGAAAAGAGATAATAATATAGATCGTAAGAAATACTACAAACCCAAGGTAATTGATTCGTAAAAAGCTGTAGCTCATGACCATACTAAAGATCATCAACGCCAATAGGATCGCACGATCAGAAATAAAATAAATAGCAACAGCCGCCAGCAGAGCTCCTGACAACGTGCCGCCTAAGCGTTGAATGTTTCTCTGACGTGATACAGAATAAACAGGCTTGAGTATTGTAACAATTGTAAGCAATACCCAGTACGAATGACTTAATGATAACAGGATTGAAAGTGTATACCCTATTAACATTGCAACGGTCAACCTTACAGCATGACGAAATGTATTGGATTTGAATGTGAGGTTTTCCTTGAGCGTATTCCAAATAACTGGCTGACCCACTACTAATTTGTTTGCTTCAACCAGAGAATCATATGACGATGGCAACTTGATTTCAAGTCTGGAATACTGAACAAGTCGCTGCATAAGCAATGATATATGACGAAGACTTGCGACGGTATTTCCCAATGCGTGCAGACTTGTAATTTCTCCAGGGCCGTCAGCAATAAATTTTTGCTTCTCAACAGCAAGATCCAATTCATTCAACGAGCTTTCCATCGCGATATCATCCCTCACGGCTGCCCCCGATTGAATAACTAACCCGATTCGCTCAAGCTCGACAGCCCCTAGAAGAATAGCAGCATGAACTTTATTTAACAGATCAGTATGTTGCAGCGTTATATGAACTTGCTTATAATCCTGATGTGCGCTCATAACTTGTTCCAGTAAATCATTGGAGTCAATAAAAATCATCATCATGCTTCTGCTTTTCGGACTGGCATCAGTAACAAACTGGCGCGTCTTAAATAAAATTTCACTCGCCTGCTCCTGACATTTTAAAACGTTGACCTGCTCTCCAATTATTCCGTTAAAGGCATTCTCGATATTCTCACCCTGCTTGTATAAAAAAGCTCGCGCCCGCAGATAAGCTGCAATGGCTATTAAATTTTCACCAATTGCTTGCTCGGCAAGTCGATAAGGCCGGATACGATAAAGCAAAAGACTAAAGACAGTATACCATACACCACCTCCCATTATTAGAAGGGTATCACTCTCAGGATTTATGTGAGCAGTGTGCGGAACCAGATTTAAAAGCATAATGACAAGAGCCAACGTACCGATCGCCCCGGCACGGTTTCCGAAAATCCCGAACAGAGAATAGAAAAAACTTAATAGAATTATTTCGACTATCAATATCGCCTGATAATTGTGCAATGAAGTGGTAATGAAAACCGTGAATGTATTAAACGCAACTGCTGCCAAAAGACCGTTACGACGATGATGAATGGGCCCTGGAGAATCAGTGATGCTGACAAATAAAGCTCCCCACAGGAATGGCATGCATGGAATAAGTAATCCATAATGCTCCAATACTATCGTTGGAAGCATCACTCCTGCTGTAATCCGAATTCCGGTATTCCAATATTGACTGGTCGTGAATTTCTTTATTTCCCTGATATAATCACGACTTGAAAGCATTCAGTAAAAATACAAAAATGCGTTGACGTTAAATTTCAATTTTCTAATACAATTTTAAAATAAATAATTTCTTTTTGAAGAACGAATCTGTATGATACAAAAAATGTAATAGGCCGATTTATAATCGTATGGTGTACGCTCGCATGGTGTACTTGTCAGGCGCCACAAACAATAAATCTGTTTAACAGAAATGATCCGGAACGTTGACACGCTGATATCATTATCTTGATAATGATTCAACTAAGAATTCCTTTCATTGTTCGTGATAGATTGTTGTATGCCTGGGCACAACTGAAGGCCATTTTATTACAGATTCATATCAGAACTATCGACTCACTATTGATTAGCGTTTTGCCGGAAAGTCTTATAGTTGAGGAGTACTACTTCATGTACCAATACTGAGAATGTTGTATGGAATGTTTCCAAAGTCTATTGCGGCGCAAAGGAATAAATAACTTAAAAAATATAAAAGTCATATATTTGTCTCTTACTTAGTACTTATATATTATGAGGCTCGGACAACTGGCCAGAAAACTGGCGATTAGGCCCGTTGAAATTGTAGATTTTCTATCCCGACAATCGATCCAGGTTGACGGAGGAAATAACACCCGTCTCGAAGATGAATATGTAACACTGATCCTCCAGAAATATGCTCCTGGCGAGCTTATTGAAAATATAGAGAAAGCAATTATCGAAGAGGAAATCACTGAAATTCCAACAATTGAATCAGTGAATAAAGCTTCATCATTTGACATAGCCATTCCTGAAAAGATTCCATCAATATTAGAAGAAGAAAAAATAGAGGTAATAAAAGCTCCGAAAATAGAACTGTCTGGTCTTAAGGTCTTAGGAAAAATTGAACTTCCTGACCTGAAAAAGAAAGAGCTACTCGTCAATGAAGAAGAATCAGAGACAAAAGATCCAGTTGTCGCTAATCAAACAGAATCTCGAAGAGTAATAAGAAAATCAATTCCCCAACGCTCAAACCCACCAAATCGTGTAAAGAATCCTGTCACAGAAAAACGTGAACGCGAGGCGAAAGAAACGGAACAAAAAAGGAAAGAATCTATTGAGGCTGATAAAGAAAAACGCACGCTTCATTATCTTAAGAAGGTAAATACAGGGCAACCAGTGAAGACTGTAAAAATAAGGGAAGAAAAAATAGAAGTTCAGAAAGTCGCAAAAGCCACTGAACCAAGCTCCTTATGGGTAAAGCTCAGGCGCTGGCTCACAACATAGCAAAAATTTCAGTACCTACCGGGCCGAGACAGGCTTACCGACAATACCATTATTTTCTAGGCTTTTATCTTCAATCGCTGTGATACGTTGAAGAATAACTGAAAGAGCTAAGCCAAAAAGTACAAAAGATACAAAAAGAATAAAACCAGGCTGTAGCGATGTTTCATTTGTGGAAATACTTGCCAATGAATCTGTTTTCATATTCAAGCTGTCCATCTGGCTGTCAAGAATACCTTTAAAGCCGATATACGCCATGAAGATTGCAATGACATTAACGTCTGCCATACTCCATTTTCCTGACTTGAAAGCAAAGAATTGAACGAATTTATTAGCGCGTAATTTTGTACTTCCAAGAAGATATACTTCTGTAGAAAGTAATTTTCCAATTGGAAAAATGATACTGAATATTAAGATCAAGACCCCGACAAATGCAGAATCCCATTTTCCGGTTTCAATTAATATTCGCACAACGTCAACAATGCTCTTACTTTGAAAGAAGATTACCTGGTCATTAAAAACGATCTTCTCTCCTATTAGCAGGAAGCTCATTTCTTTAATCCGGGCATCAATTTCTATCATCGGTGATGTCAGACCAACAAATAGTACCGACAGCGCAAGAAGAACAGAAATCACAAACAAGGGTGTGTGTATTGCAGTTTGATTTCTTAATAGCCACCAAAAAATCAAGAATGTGATCATTACCCCAAGAATAATAAATGTATAGAAATAGGATCTATCACTTAAATCATCCAGTACAACTTGTGTGTAAATATTAAATGTCGGAACATCAGAGACTTCGTACTTTTCAAGAATGTTGCGACTTCGTATTACGTCGTTAGCACTATCATACGTGATAGAACCAAATTGCTCAAGTTTACTTCTTACAAGAAACTTCAGTTTTTCCTTATTCCTGGGTTTCTTTAATTCATTAACAATGGTTTGAGAAAACTCAGGAACCTTATCATGTATCTTATCCTGGTTCACAAGAGTATTCACTGCAAATTTCTTCAGCTTTCCACCAATCGTTTTTTGCTTTTTTTGTACCATGCTGTCGGCTTTATAAATAACAGCATGCAATACAGCAGAAACTTCAGATTTGATTGCTTTCTCCTGATCAGGAGTTAATTCAAAATCATCAATGCGATTTGTGACCACACGAATCATATGGTCTCTCCATGCATTTACAGATAAAAGTCCAAATGAGATATTGTTGAGAGTACCGTAGTCTCTTTTGATCTGAGCGCGTTCATTTGAGATGAGAGAGACTTGAATGGCACACCAGATAGCCAGTGCGAGCAAGCATCCTGATAGCAGAACAACAATCGATCGTTTTAGTAAAATATTCTTCAAGGTTGGAAGGATTAAAGGTTGCCTCTTAAATGCAATCCTTGTGCCCTCGAATGAATGTAAATTAAAGGCTTTATTTCAGAGAGAAACTGGAGTTGGGGAATATTTTCCCCAGCGGAATTATTATGAAACCGGTTCGGTTACAGGTTCTGCCACCGTTTCAGCCACACTCTTTTCAACTTTTCGTGTGACATGAAACATAAACTGTTTATCCATCTTCAATTCATAGACCGCTTCAGTCATTAATTGAGATGCTTTTTGAGATTGCTGAAGAACACTTAGCAAGTCTCGGGCAACTGTTGAGCCTTTGATCTTATTGATCGCTTTACCGTGAGAGACTTCCAATACAAAAGAATAACCGGTTTTCTCTTTTAATCCAACCGCTTTGAACTCATGAGAAAAAAGCTTGTACTGCTGAGGATCTTTTGATGCATCAACCATCAATTTTAAGATCATCGGGCGATACTTGTTCCAAAGAGACGTATAAGGATTTGATTCAAAAAGCATAACTAATTAGCGGGTTCGTATAACAGAAAAGAGCAGCAATATACCAATAATCCTTCAATTTGAGGGTTAACGCTTCCTTAAATGGGGAGATAAAAGTGATCAAATGGTGCCTATTTTCTACAAAAGGATAATTTCATACGCTTGTTGCAGTTCCAAAAGATTCTGCAACCATCTGTTGGGCAATTTTACATGGGATATTTTCCGTACTCCCGCAATACACAGAAAATCGTTTACAAGCACTTAATAACTTCTTCTGTATGTTGACCAAATGCAGGCGGAGGACTCAATACGAAGTTATCATCATAATTTCTTACCGCAATGCTTCTTACACCCATTAATCCATTCGATGTAAGAAGCATTTCTATTGCCTCGGGCATTTCAAATAACTCTTTTACGTTTTGAATGAGACCACCAGGGACCTTTGCCGAATGTAGCTTCATCAAAAAGTCAGCGCTATCAACTTTCTTGATTGCTTTACCCAAAATATCCTTTAACGCACCTCTATTGATAACTCTTAATTCATTGGTTGAAAAGATCTGAAGGGAATCCAATGTGTTTTCATTAACTATTGACAAAAGATTTTTAAACTGCCTGTCGCTTCCTACAGCGAGTAAAACTCTTTTTCCGTCACGTGTTTCATAAACATCTCCATAAGGAGCTATGTTGGGATGTGAAGAACCCTGACGCACAGGTATTTTTCCTGCCACAAGCCAATTGGTTGCCTGATTTACAAGAGACGCCATTGCTGTTTGTATCAAGGATACTTCAACAAAACTCCCTTTACCGGTCTTTTCCTTTTTTAATAATGAAAGTAAGAGTCCCTCTTTCAATTGATGGCCCGCCAGAACATCGATTAATGCAACCGGCATTTTTAGTGCTGGCCCGTTTACATCACCATTCATTTCCATAAAACCAGACTCGGCCTGAATTACAGCATCATACCCAACCCGATCGTTATCGGGTCCATAACCAGTGATCTGCCCATAGATCAGTTTCTGATTAAAATCTTTTAGTTGATTGTAAGAAACTCCTAACGTTTCCGCGTCCCCTGGCTTATAACTCGCAATCACCACATCGGATTGAGCGACTAACTTGTGTACTATTTGCTTGCCTTGTTTCGAATTGAGATCAATAGCAACAGACTTTTTACCCCAGTTGCAGGAACAGAAATACGCAGAAAGTGCATCTGGTTTTTCCCCCGGCCCCTTCCATGAGCGGGTTATATCTCCACCAGTTTTTAAGTTCTCGATCTTTATTACATCAGCCCCTAGCTCTGCAAAAAATTGTCCCACCGATGGTCCTGCAAGGACAGAAGCCAGTTCGAGCACTTTTAAATCTTTGAACATCCAATGAAAAGTTATAATGAAAGCATTTAATAAATATTTTTCGCCAACGAAATTAGAATCATTTGTTGCATTTTTACGTTCTAAGCTAGAGATTTAAAATCAATGAAAATTCTGTGTTTTTTCGCTGTTTTAGCATTATTTGCCTCATGCACAAAAAAGCCTGTAGAACTTACCGTCGGTATCTGGAGAGGAGTTCTTATTCAACAAGGCCAATCGCTTCCATTCAATTTTGAAGTTGAAAAGCTGGAGCAGAAATATCGTATTCATATCAAGAACAGTTCAGAAAAATTGACCCTTGACGAAGTTAACATTACAGGCGATTCTGTCAATATGGTGCTGCACATATTTGATGCGGGCATCAACGCTAAGATTGCAGGCAATACGCTTACAGGATTTTTTTATAAAAATTATGCTCCTGATTTCAAGATGCCGTTCACAGCCACATTTGGCGATGCTTATAGATTTGAAAAAACAAATGATCTTCCTCCCACGACTGATTATACAGGAAAGTATGCTGTCAAATTTATAAATAACAAGAATGATACTTCTGTATCAGTAGGAGTATTTAATCAGGAAGGAAATTATGTAACAGGAACATTTCTAACCACTACCGGAGATTACCGTTACCTTGAAGGAAACGTTGTTGCAGATAAATTATACCTCAGCGCCTTTGACGGAAATCATTCCTTTCTGTTCACAGCAGTGAAAAAAGCCGGAGATAGTTTATCTGGTGATTATTGGGCTGGAAGCAGTTCTCATGAAACGTGGATCGCTAAAAAAGATGACAAGGCTATGATGCCTGACGCAGAAGGACTGACTTTTCTAAAAGATGGCTATGATAAAATAACATTCAGCTTTCCCGATCTGAATAAGACAAGTGTAAGCCCTTCCGATGAAAAGTATAAAAATAAAGTTCTTATACTTCAAATCTTTGGTTCATGGTGTCCAAACTGCATGGATGAAACCAAATTTCTTTCACAATGGTATAACGAAAATAAAGATCGTGGTGTTGAAATCTTAGCACTTGCTTATGAACGAAAAGACGACTTTACATACGCAAGCGAACGCGTTAAGAAAATGAAAGACAAGCTAAACGTTCCTTACGATTTCGTGATTGCTGGCGTTAACGATAAACAAAAGGCCGCTAAAACTCTTCCCATGCTAAATGCAATACTTGCTTTTCCCACAACAATCTTTATTGGTAAAGATGGAAAAGTAAAACACATCAGGACAGGATTTGAAGGACCCGGAACAGGAGCGTATTACGATGAGTTCAGACAACGGTTCAATGAAGTTGTAAACGAACTTCTCAATGAAAATGTAACATCGAAAAAAGAATGAGTACAACTTCCAATTCACCGGTCATTAACTCAACCGTAGGCAAAGGCAAACGGGTTGTAGTGGGTCTGTCCGGTGGGGTGGATTCAAGTGTAACTTCATATTTATTAAAGGAGCAAGGCTACGAAGTCATCGGCATGTTTATGAAAAACTGGCACGATGACTCTGTGACTATTAGTGATGAATGTCCGTGGTTGGATGATAGCAATGATGCTATGATCGTAGCGCAACATATAGGCATACCGTTTCAGGCAATTGATCTTAGTAAAGAATACAAAGAACGTATTGTTGATTATATGTTTTTGGAATATCAGCGGGGAAGAACACCAAATCCTGATGTGTTATGCAATCGTGAAATTAAGTTTGATGTTTTTCTTAATGCAGCATTAAAGCTTGGAGCAGATTACGTTGCGACGGGACATTATTGCCGTAAAGGAGAAGTTATTAAAAACGGCAAAACACATTATCAACTCCTTGCGGGAAAAGATCCCAATAAAGATCAAAGCTATTTCCTTTGTCAGTTGACACAGGAACAATTATCAAAAGCATTGTTTCCAATTGGTGAATTATTAAAAACTGAAGTGAGAGCCATTGCAAAGAAAGCCGGACTTGCTACAGCAGAAAAAAAAGATTCACAAGGACTGTGTTTTGTGGGCAAAGTGCATCTTCCTGATTTTCTCCAACAAAGATTACAAATAAAAAAAGGAAATGTCATTGACGTTTCGACGGACGCGGATGTTTTTAAACCCAATGTATCCTATGATGATCTTGTTCATTTAACGCAACCATATACTTTTTCTCCTGAATTGGGGGAAGTTATAGGTGAACATAATGGCGCTCACTATTACACCATTGGTCAAAGAAGGGGTTTGAACATCGGTGGTTTTGAAAAGCCTTTGTTTGTTATCGGGACAGATACTTCTGCAAATGTGATTTATACTGGAATGGGCGATGATCACCCGGGATTATACCGCAAAGGGCTTTTTATTCCCATTGCCGCTGAGCATTGGATACGAAAAGACTTAAGTTTATCTGATGGTGAATGCAGAAAATATCTTGCAAGGATTCGTTATCGTCAACCGCTGGAAGCTTGTACACTTTACCAAAAATCGGAAGGCCTTTATGTCATCTTTGATCGTCCTCAGCGCGGAGTTACACCAGGACAATTTGCTGCATGGTATGATGGTGAAGAGTTGATCGGATCAGGCGTCATCAATTAGAAATTCACTAAAATGAATTCACGACACTATATTTACTACCTCATGCAGCATTTAAAAATGCATCTAAGGCAACGTAGTAAAAGACACAACTCCGCTATAATAGAATTTTGTATTGTCAGCATTGGCGGCAAAGCCTCGGTAATAATAAACTGTGGCTGGAGTTAGGTTATCCAATTTGATGCTAAACTTTTTTGGAGCACTTGCAGCTCCAAGAATGACCTTATTCTGTGATGTTGCAATAGAGATGTCGCTGTGCTTATCCCATAGAAATCCATAATTAACCGGACGAACGGGGCCAATCTCTTTTATCGCTGCTCCCATCACGACACTTGTAGCTCCAATTTGCTGGGGGTCATCAGAAAATAATTCAGGAGCATTCGCTTCGTTAACCTGACAACCAACCAGCACAGCCAATAAAAAAATCCATTGTTTCATAAAGTCAAAGATAGAGAGATTTACATTAAGCTTCTGTAAACCCGGAAATAGGAATAAGCTGCAGCACTTTCTCTTATTTAAGTGATGCAACGTATTCATGCCCCATGGACAGAGTAGTTATCCTGGCTATGATCAGAACTCATATCAGAAAAATAGAGCATTACTATTTTCTTATAACAACTCGTTGCACTTCTATTTTTCCCTCTACTTGAACGAATAAGTAATAGGCGCCTGCCGGAACTGATGACACAGATAGTTTTATTATCTCCTTCTTATCAAAACATTGTGCATGAATATGACCTAGTTCATCTTTTAACATAACGCCATCAATCATTTTAGAATTCCCATTTTCAGCAGCCATGAATACCTCTGGAATATGTTGAATGGTAAGGATTGATGTCGCGGGGTTTGGTGAAGCGGTAACTGAGAATCTGGGGCCTCCTCCGCAAATAACATTAAACGTTCTTACATTAAATTCACTCAAACCACAGGCATTGTTCGCCTTCACTGCAATACGATAATTTCCACTACCTTCAGTTAAAGTAATTTTGCCGCTGGAGGAAGTTGGGGTTGTTTTAGTTCTAATTGAACCATAAGGATCCTTGCTCCATTGCCAAAAATAAGAGGTGGATGTTGGTACGTATTCAGCGTCAAAATAATATTCTGGACAACTAGACGGGTCAATGCTTATGTAAGTTGGAGCGGGACTTCCAACAGTGACCGTACTTGCCACTTGAAAAATACCACAGGGGCCATTGATGTTGGCAAATACTGTAACCTGACCTCCATAATTATTTTGACGTGTAGCATAGCCAGTAGCAGGGTCTATTGTTAAACCAAAAGTATTACTTGATGACCAGCTTAGGGTAGTGCCTGGCTGTAAATTAGCAAGAGAGAACTGGCCTCCGAAACAAATAGGAGATGAGGGGGAAATTATTGGTCCCGCCAAACCGGCAGGGTTTGGTTGTCCAACAGCAGTATATGCAACAGTAGATACTGCCGGATTCGCAGGAATCCACGTGTTAAGCTCAGCTCCAGTAGCAGTATATCTAACAAAGTACGTTACGTATTCTAGGTCAAACCCAGTTGTAGTTACGTTACCAATCAATGAGTTCGTCTTTCCAGAGTTTGGGTTTGAGTAATCTAGACTACTGCTTTGTCTTTCCCGCATCCACACTTTCGGTGGAGCGCAAAAGGGTACTTCAAACGTAACATGTTTGGTGATCCTGTGTTGATCGACACTAAAATAAATTCCTGCTGCCAATCCCCACCTATTGCCAAGAACTATCCACTTTGCAAGAGTACCTAAATTTGTGTCCATACCTCCAGTAGCAGTGCCCTGATAAACTACGTTGGGGAGCGATAATAATTGCAACGCATTTTTGGCATTGATTATGCCATAGCCTGTTTCATTGTCAAAACCAGCTGCAGCAGCATCTGAAGCGGTAAATTGCATGATGTGTTTTACATCATCGTTAGTTAAACTAAATCCCCGGTCTTTGCCTTGAGAGATGATAAGCCCCGCCACACCAGCAGCTATTGGTGCCGCGGCTGATGTTCCGCTGAAGCTTCTGTTCACACCTCCACCTCTAGCAGTTGTATAAATTCCGAGCCCTGGGGCTGATACGCTAATGTGAGATCCTGTATTTGAAAAAGAAGCTCGCTCCCTAGATCGGGTAGTTGCACCTACAGGAATAACTTGCTCAAAAAATCCAGCAGGATAGGATGGACTGTTATCTGTTTCGTATTCGTTTCCCATGGCAGCACACGTGACTACATTATTTAGATAAGCATAGTCCAGCGTTTGGTATAACAAAGGTATTCTAAGGATTACATCATCTATTAGGAAGCCTACACTATGAAAGCCGTAGCTTAAATTTATTACTTGTGCCCCATTGTTTACTGCGTAGTCGATGGCGTTGGCAACATCGCCGGGAAATGCTGTAGCACTAAAATTTACTACAGTACCACCGAAAGGATATCTGATGGCCAAACTTCCATTTCCCACCATTTTCACCGGCATTATTTTGCATTCCCACATTACACCCGAAGTTTGCTGTCCGTTATTTGTAATCGCACCAACTATACCTGCTACTGAAGTACCGTGACCAGCAAAACTTTTTGGATCATTATAAGGCAAGTCATCTAAAGGATCATTGTCTCCATCGCCAGTATCAATACCGGCAATCACACGGCTCCGATTTCCTGGATCCATATCATCATGATTATAATCTACCCCGCCATCCAAGATGGCAATTACAACATCGTTTCTACCCCGATTAATATCCCATGCCTCCGGCGCATCAATATCTGCGGCAGGGTTTGAAGGGTCGTTTAAATGCCATTGCAAGTTTGAAGAGTAAGCAGGGTCGTTTGGGATTGCAGCAGGCTTAAATTCAAAAGGTTGGTCTAACTGAATATATTCAACTTCCCTCTCTTTTTTTAGCACGTCCATAAATTGCTTCGCTTCCGCGAAGGAAGGCAATAATACCCGCTGCCAATTTTCGAGTATATGGATTTTGTCTTTGAATAAATCTTGTTTTAATAGACCTTTCGAATCATAGCGATTCTCAAACACACAAGCCATTGAAGAAACTCCATACTTTTTAAAAATATTTTGCAGTGAATCTGAATGAAGCTCATTGGATGTATGTTGGAACCTCAAACGAGAAATGATTCCATCTTTAAATTTTATCAGGACTCCCATAGGCTAGTTTTTCTTTTCTAGCCAAAGTATTGGTTTACTCGATGGTTTGATAAATTGAAAGACAAGATATAGCATCATAAGGCAAACGAGCCCAATGCTAAAGATTAAAATATTTGTTTTCATTTTGTGATTGGATTATTTTTTACTGTGTTATTTGCCTTTTATTTTTACCATCGGGTGCGACTATATATAGAACCTCTTTAGTGTAATTTGAATTGGCATGGCTATAAACAATTTCATTGTTAATTGACCACGACGGGTCACTGCCAAAACCTATTTCCACTTGATTAGATCCGTCAGAGTTCATTAAACTCAGTCGAGAATTGCTTGACCATGCTATTTTCTTCCCGTCGTACGACCATGTCGGAGCGCGATCATCACGATTATTTAGTGTAAGGCGAATCGGTGGATTACCAAGGGTATCTCTTATGAAAATCTCACTAAAATTCCAGCCTTTAATCCAGTCGTAATAAACTAAATAATTTTCTAATGGAGATACTTCAGGATTTCTACCAAATTCATTAGAATTAAAAAGTCTCTTATGGCCAGTAAAATCAGAATCAATTTGGAAAATGCCTCCACCATCTGACGGGAAAGGATTATCAAAAACAATATGTTTACCGTTAGTTGACCAATCGGGATAATAGAACTCCCGATATTTTAATTGAGTAAGTCCCATGAAAATAGTTAGTTGACTTCCATCTATTTTGCACTTCTTAATTGTCCCGCCGGAAGTAAATACTAACCATTGCCCATCAGGCGACCATGCCGGGCTAAAATTAAATCCATCTAATACTAATTTTCTATTACTTCCATTTCTCTCTATTATATATAACCCTGGAGGATAATTCTTTGCAGTATCATACAAATGCGCATATGCTATGAAGTTTCCATCCAGAGAAAAAGCCGGTTCAACATCTTGCGGGCCGTTGATTATATAATTGCCAGGTGTTGGCTTTAAACCTTCTGGATTGCAAGAAGATAGTATCCATAGAAAGCCTGACAGAACAATACCAAAAAAAATTCTAATAATATATGTCATATCTTGTTTACTAGGTATCAGTTGAAAACTTGAGAAGTTCTGTAAAAAAAGTAGATATAGTTTTCTAAAAGACTTTTTGAAAGTTGTTCATCAATAATCAAAAGTAAGTAAAGCCAATATTAAATTTAGGTCATTACAGCATAAAGTAATTCATATATTTTTGATAAAAACTGCTCTACATCAGAAATAGGAGCGTTAAGCAACTTTTTTTATAAGCGACACATATTGGAATTCGTAAGGAAATTTATCTTGATATTAAGCTTCTGTAAACCCGGAAATTCCTCCAGACACAATAAACTTCATCGCAATTGATCCTGAAATATCAAGTGGTTTCACGCTATCTTTTGGAACGAGGAAATGCGCACCTGAAAAAGCATATGAGTGTGGGAAATAAACTACTACCATATCCGACAAGCCAATCTCTGACAAATCAGATTGAGTTATAAATCCAATGCGGTGAAGATTATTTTCTTTATTAATCGTGACCAATACCGGTTTATCAAACTTACGCTTGTCGCCAACAAAAGCTGCTAATAGATCTTTCACCGATGAGTAAATAAGTTTTATTAATGGAATACGGTTAACAAGATGATCAAACCAGTTTGAGAATGTCTGAAATGCAAAGTTGGAAGTAAAATATCCGAACAAGGTGATCGCTCCGAGGATGATCGCAAATCCAACACCTGGGTAGGGTAAATCCAGTCTTGAATCAAGCCATTGAAATGCCTGTATTATAAAATACACCGTTGCCACCAGCGGAACAATAAATAATGTTCCATTGAAGAAGTACCGGACAACTTTTCCAGCTAATTTTTTCATTTTTTTTCTAATAGGTCAGAAGCCACAAAAATAGCGACACGTTGATATTAAATAGTTTGAAGCAACCTACGTTCACAAACAAAGTTACTTCTTACTTCCATTTGTTTTCTTGACCATTCTGGAAACAGCAAGCCGTATCACTTCATCCACTTCCTCGTCAATCGTGATATGCGTTGTATCTATTTCTATTGCTGCGTCGGCTTTGCGCAATGGACTCTCGACACGTGTGCTGTCGATCGCATCACGTTTCAACAAGTTTTCAATGATAGAATCGATATCCACCATCTCATCGCGGTCTAATAATTCTTTTTGTCTTCTGAAAGCCCTTACCAGAATATCTGCCGTCAAGAAAAGTTTCAATTCAGCATCAGGAAAAACAACTGTTCCAATATCTCGACCATCCATTACAATGGCGCGTTCTTTTCCTATTCTTCTTTGCTGATCGACCATTGCATGACGCACAACAGCAAGCGTACTCACTTCACTTACGAATTCTGAAACACGCATATCGCGGATCTCATTTTCAACAATCCGTCCATTTAAAAATGTTTCCGTTTTTCCTTTTGAATTGGCATGAAATGAGATCTTCACCTGGCCAAGAGCTTTTTCTACTTCCTTCGGATTGGTAATTGATATGTGATTATTGAGAAAATGGAGCGTAACAGCCCGGTACATTGCGCCGGAATCAATGTACCTGAAACCAAGAATCCTGGCTACTTCTTTTGCAGTAGTGCTTTTCCCACATGCTGAATATCCATCAATAGCAATAATGATTTTCAGCATATTTTAACAATCTTTTAACGGACAAGGAATTGGCTTGCCACGTTTAAGTTTTTTATTTGGATGATGCGAGGCACAGGCATCCGACATTATGAAAATGATCAAAGCAAGAGATAGAAATTTCAAACGTTTAAGAATCATTTAACTACATTAATGGATTATTTGTTGAATTCTTGGCCTCAATACTAGCCTTCCTTTGCCATCTTTCCAACTCTGGTAACACCTTACGCTTGCAACGAAACGTGCAACGCCACAGAAGCTTTAGCAACACACGGTGAGGGATTTATCAGACATATCTTTTCTATTTGAACTCAATAACATCGTGAATCATACGTAATAACTTTTAAGTGTTTAAATTTAGGGATTCAAAACTAAATCCGTTAGATATGGAAACCAACGAAGCAGGCAAGGCCGAGCGCTTTTTAAAGGACTTTGGCAAGAAACTTGATAGTTTCTTTGCTGAAGCAAAAGATGCAAGCGTACGGGTTGAGGCTGATCTTAAGAAGAAATATGAAGAGTTGAAAGATTCTGCAGACAAAATAAAAAGCGATCCTAACAATAAAGAGCGCTGGAAAGAAGTGAACGAAAGTCTGAAGAAGGCAGGGGAAGAACTCGAGGCGGCGATCAAAGCTGCGTTTAAAAAGAGACCAGCAGATACTAATAAAGAGAATTAAAGTATTGAGCACCAGGCATTGGGGTCGCTATGAAATAATACGTACCATTTGCTAAAAGATTGCACTACCTTCCACGTTAGCACAATTTCTCCAACTATTTCTATATGTTTTCAAAGCGCAATCTCCCCAACGCCTGATGTCCAGTAGCTTTTTATATCTTAACCATTTTCCACTTACCCTGGCGGAAAATCAATATTGCAACGATAGCAAGAGCAGACTCAGCAATAGCTACTGCCCAGAATGCACCGGATGCACCAAATCCTAAATGATTAGCCATTACATACGCGAGTGGCACCTGAAAAAACCAATATGTAAATAGATTAAGGATCGTTGGAGTTCGCGTATCACCAGCACCATTGAATGATTGTACAACAACCATTCCATATCCAAAGAATACATATCCAAACGCGACGATTCGAAGACATTGTGCACCATAGCGAATTGCTACTTCGTCATTCGTAAAAAATCTAAGTATAGGATCGGATACAAAATAAAATACAATAGAAATCAATCCGAGAAATATCATGTTTAAAAGTCCTGCCTTCCAAACTGATTTTTCTGCTCGTTCAGGTTTACCAGCTCCAAGATTCTGGCCCACCAACGTTGCAGCAGCATTGGCCATTCCCCATGATGGCAAGATTGTAAAGATTATCACGCGAATAGCAATTTGATATCCTGCAAATGCAGCGCTTCCAAAATTGACAATGATTCTTGCCAGGAAAAGCCAGCTTGCTGTGGATATTAAAAACTGTCCAATGTTTCCTGATGACACCTTTATAAGACGAACGATAATATTCCAATCGATCTTTATAGTATCCTTGCGAATTTTAATGATACCTTTTTCACCAGACAGGTAATAGAGTTGATACAACACTCCGCTGGCTCTGCCTATTGTTGTTGCGATTGCAGCGCCTTCCACTCCCATTGGTTGAATTGGTCCCCATCCAAAAATTAAAATAGGATCAAGCATAATATTCATAATGTTTGCGATCCATAATGAATGCATTGCAATAGCAGCATTTCCTGCACCGCGAAAAATTGCATTCGCAAGAAATAGAAACACAATTGTAAAATTTCCACCAAGCATCCAAAGCGTATAGTTCGAGCCAATGTCAATAATTTCTTGTGACGCGCCCATTAACCTAAGAATATCTTTATGGAAAAGAATTCCGGCAATACTGATAATGATTGACAGTCCAAGGCCGATATAAATTGCATTCACGCCGGCAATTGCTGCACCGACTTTATCTTTTTCACCGATGCGTCGCGCAACCATTGCTGTCGCGGCCATGCCTAAACCCATTGCAATGGAATAAATAATTCCAATGATCGTTTCGGTAAGACCGACAGCCGTGATGGCATTATTGTCGTTCAACCGGCTGATGAAAAATATATCTACAACAGCGAGCAATGATTCCATGGCCATTTCCAAAATCATTGGAATGGACAGCATGAAGATCGCGCGGTTGATGCTGCCTTCCGTAAAGCTTTGTTCTGAGCCTTGAATGGCTTCTTTTAATAGTTTATAAAGCGAAACTGTTTTCGTAAAAACTTTCATGTCTTAATTGAAGATAAGTTATAAATAGAAATGCTGAACGCACGTTGAAGACGGCGTTGTGACCAGTGTGAACATCCCGACCGAAGTCGGAATTAGAAAGCGAGAATCATCGGCTTTAGATTTTGCCTGTGAAACAGGTAGATTGCAAATATGGGCAAATCTTCTGAATTTGAAAAGATCCGAATTTGAAAGTTGAGGGCACTACTTAAAAAGACGAATCACTCAAAAAAAATCCGTTCATCTGCAATTATCCCTCAAATCAGGTTTACTTTTACAGGCATAATTCTCCTGATATGTTAAAGTTTTTCGCGGCAGCCATTCTTATCTTCCTCTGCATCATCAATTTTCATTGTGCATCTCAACAGCCCGATGCAAAGAGAATTCAACACTATATAAAAATTCTTGCCAGTGATTCATTGGAAGGAAGAGGTACGGGAACAGCCGGCGCGTTGCTGGCTATTGCATACATTCAACAACAATTCAAGGAGATTGGACTTACTCCAAAAGGAGATGGCAAACTTTTCACTCAGAAGTATTCATTCAAAACTGGCATCCATGGAACAGGCAATGAAGGAACTGCCTCTAATGTAATTGGCTACCTGGACAATTCGGCAGTAAATACAATTATAATCGGAGCGCATTATGATCACCTTGGATTAGGCAATCAGGGAAGTTCGCTTCAGGCAAACTCAGCTGGAATGATACACAATGGTGCAGATGACAATGCATCAGGAACTGCTGGTGTTATTGAACTTGCACGATATTTTAAAAATAATAAGGTGACTGAAAAAAATAACTTCCTTTTCATCTGTTTTTCTGGTGAAGAATTAGGGTTATATGGATCAAAATTTTTTACTGAAAATCCATCGATTGATCTGTCAAAAGTAAATTTTATGATCAATATGGATATGATAGGCCGGCTTGAAGTAAGTAAAGGTTTATTTGTAAGCGGATCAGGAACAAGTCCAGTGTGGGAGCCACTATTAAAAAAATTGAGTACCCCTGAAGTTTCTATTAAAACTGATTCATCTGGTACTGGTCCATCCGATCATACTTCTTTTTATCTTAAAAATCTTCCCGTATTACATTTCTTCACTGGCTCACACGCTGATTATCACAAGCCATCTGATGATCCTGAAAAGATAAATTACAACGGAGAAGTAAGTGTGTTAAATAGTATCATCAAAGTAATTGAATCAACAGATAAAGAACCTAAACTTGTATTTTTAAAAACCAAAAGTAAATCCTCAGGCGGTATGAGTTCATTTAAAGTTACCATGGGAGTAATGCCAAGCTATACATCCCAGGAAGCCGGATTAAAAGTTGACGGCGTTACCGATAATCGTCCGGCACAAATGGCAGGGATTATCACAGGCGATCTTATTATTAAAATTGGCGAATACGACATCAAAGATATCCAGCAATACATGGACGCTCTTGGAAAATTTGAAAAAGGACAAACTGTTCCTGTTATCGTGAAGAGAAAAGATCAAAATGTTACAGTGAGTTTGACATTCTGATCAGAATTTAAGTGATCCTTAATTTATAAAATTATTAAGGAGCAACACGCCAACTAATCCAAGAACAGATACGATTGACTCCATTGCAGACCACGATAAGAATGTCTGCTTAAGTGTTAAATTAAAGTATTCTTTAAACATCCAAAAGCCAGTATCATTTACATGTGAAAACATCAGGCTTCCTGCCCCTACACTCAATGCCATTAATTCAGCAGGCACGCCACCCTCCCCTTGCGAAAGGGATGAGACTATTCCCGCTGCCATTAACCCGGCCACCGTTGCCGATCCAACTGATACACGAACCAATGCTGCAATAAGCCATGCCAATACCAACGGTGAGAGTGAAAACCGCAACGCCTGATCAGCGACTTCTTTTGCTACCCCACTATCAATTAATATCTGCTTAAAGCCTCCGCCTGCTGCAATCACCATCATGATCATTGCTACGGAGGAGATTGAATCCGACAAGAAGGTCATTACGTTGGTCAACGTCATGCCTCTCTTATATCCAAGAAAATAACAAGACAATAAGACTGCTAATAACAACGCCACTACCGGCTCTCCCAGCAATTGAACATATGGATTCGTAATTCTCAAAAAACTTTTCCCAAAGGTTGCGATTGAAATCAGAAATACTGGAAATACCGCGAGTCCAAAGCTCAATGCTACAGAAGGCAATGATTCAAATACCTGAGGAGCGTGAGAAGATCTTATTGGACCAGTTTTTATTTTCTTCATGAAGCCGGCAAAGAACGGTCCAGCAATTATTACTGTCGGAATAGCAATGATAAAACCATACAATAACATACGACCAAGATCCGCTTTGAAAATTGCTGCGATAGCTGTTGGGCCAGGATGTGGTGGTAAAAAGCCGTGAGTAACAGATAACGATGCTGCCATTGGAACAGCAACCCACAAGAGTGGAACTTCAGAAGTAAGTGCAACAGAAAAAACGAGCGGAACAAGAATAATGAAACCTGCATTATAAAAAAGTGGAATCCCTACAACAAGTCCGGTGAGCATCATCGCCCAGGGCAAGCGCTTCTTACCAAACTTATTTACGAGCGTATCACTTATCTGCCGCGCTGCACCGCTTATCTCAATCATTTTTCCAAACATGGCACCGAGGCCTAATACCAGTGCAAGACCACTCAATGTATCACCAACGCCAGCTGAAATTGATTTCATTACATGATCAGGTGATATCCCCAGGCAAAGGCCAGTGATCACCGAAACAACCAGCAGCGAAAGCAATGGATTTAGCTTTAATAAAATCAATACCAATAATAAGATGATACAACCCGTGACGATCAGTAGTGACATAATCTATCCGTTTGTAATCCTATTGAGAAGATGTAGGTCCGCAGCCAGGTGTGGGTAAAGATTTTTATATACAGAAAAGTATTCCTGATATCGTTTATGCAATTCCATATCCGGTTGAAATTCACACTCATTCGGAAATTGGAAATCTGTATCAACGCCAAGTGCCTGAAATCCGATGAGCGCTGCACCCAAAGAAGAGGCATCTTCCGTACCCCGAACCGTAAATTCTTTTCCGAAAATATTGGTTATGATCTGCACCCAATGAGATGATTTCACAAAACCTCCACTTGCAATTACCCGATCAAAAGACCCTGAGTTAACCTCCACGATCTCCGCAATTGAAAGCAATGCATATCCAACTCCTTCAAGCATAGCTCTCATGAAATGCTCCTGCGAATGTACTTTCCTTACTCCAAGAAAAACACCTGAAGAATCCGGATCGAATACAGGGGCACGTTCACCTAATAAGAACGGAAGAAAAATAAGTCCTTCAGCACCCGCAGGAGTTATGCTTGCCCGCTCGCCGAACGATTTAACGTTAACTTTTTCCTTAAGAAATTTTTCCGCAAACCATTGAACCAGGATTGCACCATTGTTGGTAGCTCCTCCTGTTATCAACGTATTATCATCCAAAAGATAATGGAATATTCTTCCTTTTAAGTCAGGAGAATCCTTCTTAACTGATTTCCTCACTGCACCACTCGTGCCAATCGTTAATGAGAGTGTTTTCTCATCCATCGCACCACTGCCGAGATTTGCAAGACAACCATCGCTTGCCCCAATGATCCACTGCACATCGGTTGGGATACCTAATTCCGTTGAAAGCTCTATCGATGGATTTTTAAAAATTGTTGTTGCTGAGCAAGGTGTTGAAAGTAATGTATCAGTAATGCCAGCCGCTTCAAGAGCTTGAGGTGACCATTTTTTTGTGTGAATATCAAATAATCCCGAAGAAGAAGCAACGGAATAGTCGATGACAAAGTCATTAAAAAACTTATTCCAGATGTATTCTTTTATCCCAATGAATTTGTGTGTCTTTGAAAAAACGTCTTGTTGATTTTTTTTGATCCATCGGATCTTGCACAGCGGTGACATGCAATGAATCGGAGTTCCTGTCTGTTCGTAAATAATTTGACCACCATTCTGAATAATCTCCTGGGCTTCATGTTTGCTTCTCAGATCAGCCCAAATAATCAGCGGTGTCAGTGCCTCTCCATTCTTATCCACCGACATGATGCTATGCATCGCGCTGCTAAAGCTCAAGGCATCTACTTTTCCATTAAATTGTTCCGTAGAAATACGGATGATTTTTTTTACAGCCTGAAAAATTACTTCAGGATTCTGTTCTGAGAAGTCAGGTTGAGGATTGTTTGTAGGATAAAATTCCTGAGCGCTTGCCAGAACCTCACCCTTTTGACTCACAATTAAGGCTTTTGCGCTAGTGGTACCAATGTCGACTGCTAGTATGTGTTTCAATTTTCAGGTTTATCTCCTGAAAATATAAAGAAACCAATTGACTAATAAAATGGATTCAGCGCTTGATGAACTTGAAGGAGTTCTGGGAATTACCAGCATCTTTCACAGCAAGCAGGTAAACTCCGGTGGGTAAGTCTTTCACTTTAAGGCGAATTTCATAATCGTCAATGATTTCGCTTTCTACTTCCAGTGTATTTCCAATGATATTGTGAAGAGTGATCTTGATGGTCTTTGCGGTAGGAGTTTCCAGTTTAACGTTTAAATAGTCCACTGCAGGATTGGGGAAAATTTTCACCATTTTGATGGGATCCTGAGGTAATACAAATGGATCATGCTGTTGGGCTACCGCAAACTGGGTTGTTATTACTAGTAACAAAGAAAAAACAACGGGTAAAACACGTTTCATAGAAACACTTACGTCATTTAGATGCAAAGGGTACGCCAAAGGTTTAAATCATCATGATATATTTAATAAATCTTTAGAGAAACGCCTTAAAAATCTAAAAATCGATAGGCCTGAGGCAAATATTCGATCAAATCTGAGGCAATAATGGTATTTAAACTTCCATCTCTTGCCGCTAAATCCCCTGAAAGTCCATGTAAATAGACTCCAAGAATCGCCGCTGTCTCCTGAGTGTATTTTTGAGCTAGCAGTCCGGTAAGGATTCCAGTTAGTACGTCACCTGTTCCTCCAGTCGCCATTCCAGGATTTCCAGTACTGTTAAAATAAACTTTTCCATCAGGAGTTGCAATAGAAGTATAAGCGCCCTTAAGAATTACTACCGATTTGATTTCTTTGGCAAATTGGATTTGCTTCTCCAATCGCTCGAAATCATTTTTCCATGAACCAACCAGGCGTTCAAATTCTTTTGGATGTGGTGTGAGAATGCTCCCCTTCGGGATGATGTAAAGCAATGCGCTATTCTCGCTTAATATGTTTAGCGCATCCGCATCAATTACCATGGGTTTACCTGACTCCAATACTTTTTTTAACGCTCTAACTGTCTGCTCTGCTTTGCCAATTCCAGGACCAATACCAATCACATTAAAAGAATCAAGAATTGGAGATTCAGAAAAAAAATGATCATTGATGTCCACAGAAGCCATTGCCTCAGGGACGCTGGATTGAATGATGGAATATCCAAGCGTAGGAACGTGAACTGTTAATAATCCAATGCCAGAGCGCAAGCAAGCACGCGAGGATAGAACACATGCGCCCATCTTACCATAACTTCCGGCGATCAGCAGTGCTTTTCCGTGATCACCTTTGTGTTCAAAGGTTGATCTTACTTTAAGAAGTTTCCTGATGGATCTTTTTGTGAGATAGAAAAAAGAAGTTTCGCACTTTTTTGCGAAAGATTTACTCAATCCGATATCAACGATGCTCCAGTCTCCTACAAATTGGTCATTCTCCGGAAACAGGAAGGCAAGCTTGGGAAGTTGGAATGATATGGTATACTCTGCTTTTATGATTGGCCCTGAAGAATGCTTGTCAGCAAACATTCCTGATGGAATATCAATGGCGATATGCACACATGTATGTGCATTGAACCTTTCTATCGCTTTTTGATAAATCCCATCTGCAGGTCGTGATAATCCTGAACCGAAGATCGCATCAACTAAAATATCATTGCCTGAAAAGATTTTCTCATTTGAAGACTCATCAAACAGCGTAGGGGTTATTTTCGCAGGAAGTCGTTGACGGTTAATTTTAAAATCTTCCGTTTCCTTTCCTTCAATAATCCAAACCCGTACAGAGTATCCCCATTCGACAAGAATTCGTGCGATACCAAGGCCATCACCTCCATTGTTTCCAGTTCCACATATGATCCCAATTTTTTTTGTTGAATCAAATTTCTCTGCTAACCACTTGACGAATTCATGGCAGGCTCTTTCCATCAATTCAATTGATTGAATTCCTTCCTGCTGAATTGTTGCAGCATCAAGATCTTTAATTTGCTGAGGAGTGAGGATTTTTAACACAGCACAAAGGTAGTTGACAACAGGCAAAAGAAACAGTAGGCGAAAGTGCCCTAAATTGAATGACTATCCAGTTAGAGTGAACTTTGTCTGTTGCATTTTGCATACTGTCAATTTACTCTATCGACTCCCACAACTCGATCTTATTCCCCTCCGCATCCATAACCCATCCAAACTTCCCATACGAGAATTCCTGCATCTCACCGGCCATCTCAACTCCTTCATCTTTAAGATTCTTTAAAAGTTCCGTTAAATTCTTTACACGATAATTGATCATGAATTGCTTTTTACTCGGATTGAAATAGTCGCTGTCGCTCTTGAAAATACTCCAGGCAGTTTGCGCGAGGCCTTTTGAGACGGTGTTTTTCGGATCAACCCACTCAAAACTGCAGCCCCATTCTGTCACCTCAAACCCAAGGTTAGTCGCGTACCAGTCATTCAGTTTTTTTATGTCTGGTGACTTCTGAAAAACTCCACCAAGACCTGTAACTTTTTCAGATTCAATTGACGGAATTCCAGGATCATTTGTGCCGGGCTGCCATAAGATTAGTTTGTTGCCGTCGCCATCATCGACGTATGCGAATTCTATACTGACATCCTTTTCTATAGTAAGGACTTTGATGTCAACTTTCTTAAAATGGTCCAGAATAGATGGAAGATCATCTACGATATAAGTAAATAAATAATCATTTTTGATTCCATCAAACACCTTTGAATTTGCAGAGAAAGCATTCCAAAGAGTATATGATGGAATATAATCACCAACACGTTGCCATCGAAATATACTTTCAATGCCAAGATGATCTTTATACCATGTCTTTAGCTTTTCCGGATTCTCTGATTTGATAAAAATTCCACCAATTCCAATGACCTTTCCCATTACGGTTGTGTTTGAGGTGTTAAAAAATCCTTTTTCCGAAGCAGGGCTGAACTGATTAGCGTAATCACTATTCCCACCGGTAAGATTTCCATAAGGGTAATAGCAAACCTGATGATCGGATTTTTATAATATTCATTGAATACTTCCAAATCCTGCTTTGCCTTAACCATTTGTGCTTCCGAGGCGCCATCATTTTTAAGTTTTTCAATATTTTTATCTGTCATTCCCTTTGTAAACTCTTCGCCGATCTGAGAATACATTACTTCCCATGTCAGGCCATATATAACCGAAGCAATTAATGCAATAAGAATCCCAACCTGAGCCGATTTCCAAAAAGAAATAACCCCTTTAAGATAATTGTCACGATATGATTTTATGCCAAAGAAAATCAATGATAGGGCTACAATCATGGTGGTATATCCTATCAATTCACCATTGTTGATATTAAGTTTGCCGCTATGATACATTGGCATGGTGATCAGCATCATGGTTGCAACGATGGCTCCTGATATTAGCCCGTAGATAAGAATTACTTTTTTCATAAGATTTTTGTTTTGCATCAAAACTGCACTTTACCCATAAAAAAGCATTCACCCGAAAGGATGAATTTAGAAGCAAGGTTAACAATTAGTACGTATGTATTGGAAATTACTCTTTTCTGTCAGGCACTTCATTAAAAAAATGATTGTCTTCAGCGCAATTTCAAAACACTCCCAAGAAACTTACTTTTTAAAGATCTCTAAGGAATTAATCTCAGTTCCTTCGCGCGCTTTACAGCTTGTGCGCGCCGGCTTACATCCAGTTTTTGGAAAAGGTTTGAGGAGTGGGTTTTAATGGTATTCACGGATACAAAAAGCGTATCTGCGATTTCCTGGTTGGACATACCTTTCGACATAAGGTTCAGAACTTCTTGTTGCCGTTTACTTATTCCAAGCCGGGCAACAGCGTTGGCATCCAGTTGAAACTCGGGACCGATTATCACAACTTTTTTTCTTGTAAGCCTGAGTCCTGCCCAAATACCAAGCGCTGTGAATAAGATTGCAATCACACCTGCATAAACTTCAAAAGAAAAGTCGTGAACAAAGAGACGGTACTCGATTATTTTGAGCAATGCGATGAGAGCTGCAAGAGACAAGCCATAAATGACAATAGTTCTTTTCAACGTATTTATTATACCGCTAAAAGTAGGTGAGTGGTTTTAAAATGACAAATTAATTTTAAAATCGATCTCCGTCAATCAAAAAGTAATCGAATATCCAAAGTTGGTCTGGATATATCTCTCTCATGACTTGATAGCTCTTCATTGCAGAGCGCATAGGCATAAAGACTAAATCGCTCCGGATTTCATCACAACAATTGTAGTTTATTCAAATCCACCGCTGCAATTAGCTGTTTTGGAGCTTAACTATTTATTTTTAAGTGCTTGCGGAGGAATGGGTTTGGTATTCTTTGGTAATCTTTTCTTCATTAATAGAATCTGACCCAGATGACTCGATTGATGCTCCATCACATGGAACCATGCAAAGTAATTACTCGATCGTCCAGGAATGCTCTGAAGGAGCCATTCATCATTTCGTTTTTTAAATTCATTTAGTGTCTTTTCCCTCACTTGCCTGTAAATAGTCAAATAATATTCTATCTCATGTCCTACAAACTCCTTCCTCGCATTATCACCCAACTCAAAAGCCACCATCCATTTTTTATTTTCTTCCTCATTAAATTCACGTCCTTCGAATGTATTAACCTGAAAATAAGCTTCAGTAGCCGCAAGGTGCATAATTAATGCTCCGATTCTATTTGCTTTATTATCCATCAAATGATCTGTTTCGCTTTTATTCAATATCGCAACCTGGGATTCTGCCCTTGCGCTCAGATTATTTAACATCGATACCAATACTCCAATTTGTGGGGTGTAACCTACTCTGGGACCAATAAAATTTGACGAGTCTTTTGCTATGCTCTTGCCCTCTACAAGCAGAGAATATTGTTCATTATCCTTTTCGTGAAAAGACGAAAACGAGAAACCTGTTACCTGAACAGGTCTATCGATAGAAGTTCCCTGTTTCCAATGTGCTACTTGATTTTCTGCAATCATTTCTTCAAAACTGCTATTGTCAATAACTGACCTGGTCATTATTCCATTTTCATTCTCAATTAGAAGTTCAAAGTCATCGAAAAAGAATTTACCATTCCCTGAGCAAAGCCCTCCGAAATTTATTTTGTCCGATGCTTCATTCATTTCTCCTCCAATAACATACGCTTCCCATTTTTTTGATCTTATAGGACGGTCTTGCATGTTGTCAAAAAAGCCGACATCTCCTTCTTTATTGTCTACTCTTACCCAAAGTGCTGCCCAGGCGCTGCTATCTTCTGTTTCAATCCTGGAGATAGCGGTTAGTTTGAATTTTACTTTGCCTTTAACAAACGAAGCATCTTTAACCTGCACAAAAGATGTCCACCCTCTTTTTATCTTATTCTGGGCGCCCATGACAAAACCTGAAAATAATAAAAGACATGTTATGACTGTAGTTCTCATAGGGCTGTAATTGAAACAGTGCAAAGCTATTCGCACACGAGTACAGCCACTTGTATTGATGTTCCAAATAATATGATATAATGGTTATCTATTTATATATTAATTAAAAAGATGTGATGCCCTTACTTATCAGTGATTTAAAGTCACCCTTTTTTAGGGAAGATATTTCTCATCGAAATGTATAGTTGATATTAATAGATTTTTGATTGCAAATTTCATCACTCACTATCCTGCCCACCCTTCTCTATCCAAACTCCGATACTGAATAGCCTCCGAAAGATGTTCAACATTGATATCGGCTGTTCCCGACAGATCAGCGATCGTGCGTGAAACTTTTAATATCCGATCATACGCTCGTGCGGAAAGTCCAAGCCGCTCCATTGCCGTTTTCAAAAGTTTCATACCTGCATCACTAATGATACAAACTTCTTTAACCATGTTCGCTGGCATCATCGCATTACAATACATATTTTCATAGTCTTTAAATCGATGCAATTGAATTTCACGTGCCTTCACAACTCTCTCACGAATTTGTTCACTTGTGTCTGATCTTCGTTGTGCTGTCATCTCATCAAAGCTTACAGGGACAACTTCAACATGCAGGTCAATGCGATCGAGTAGCGGCCCACTGACTTTACTAAGATATCGCTGCACAACACCTGGACCACAGACACACTCCTTTTCAGGGTGATTGTAATATCCGCACGGACAAGGATTCATACTTGCGACAAGCATAAAATTCGCAGGATAATCAATGGAAACCTTAGCGCGCGATATTGTTACTCTTCTTTCTTCCATAGGCTGACGCATCACCTCAAGTACTGTTCGTTTGAATTCAGGAAGCTCATCAAGAAATAGAACACCATTATGAGATAATGAAATTTCTCCGGGTTGTGGATTGCCTCCTCCTCCTACTAAGGCTACATCTGAAATAGTATGATGAGGGCTTCGGAATGGCCGAGTCGTTAGCAACGATGCATCTTTTCCAAGTTTACCAGCAATGGAATGAATTTTCGTTGTCTCCAATGCTTCGCTTAATGTTAATGGAGGAAGAACCGTTGGAAGTCGCTTCGCCAACATTGTTTTTCCTGCTCCGGGCGGACCGATCATTATAACATTATGACCACCTGCGGCGGCAATCTCCAAAGCACGTTTTATATTCTCCTGTCCCTGCACATCCTTAAAATCGGAATCATAGCAATTTTGTTTGCTTTGAAATATGTCCCGAGTATCAACCACCAGTGGTTCGATTATCAATGTTCCGTTAAAAAAATCAATTGCCTCTTGCAATGTTTCAACACCGATAACATCAAGATTATTGACAATGGCTGCCTCTCTCGCATTTGATTTCGGTAAAACAAATCCTTTAAAATTTTCTTTGCGCGATTGTATGGCAATCGGAAGTGATCCTTTTATCGGGCGAAGTTTTCCGTCAAGTGACAACTCACCCATAATGACATATTTATCAAGCACTTCTGATTCCATTTGTCCGGAAGCCTGAAGAATACTTAATGCCATTGGAAGATCATAAGCGGAACCTTCTTTTCGGAGATCTGCAGGTGCAAGATTGACAATCACTTTATTGCGCGGCATAAAGAAGCCTGCTGTCTTTATAGATGATTCAACGCGGTGCGTACTTTCTTTAACGGCATTATCCGGAAGACCACTCATGTGGAATTTCTGTCCTTGCGTGACATTGACTTCTACTGTGACAGTACGTGCGTCAACACCGAATACAGCGCTTCCAAAGGTTTTAGCTACCAATACAGTTTTTGTTAATATGATAGCAAGATGTGAATGACTTTAGATTGATAGAAATTTTTCCATAAAGGAAAACAAGACGATTTTTTTTACACTTTGCTAATCGAAAAGACCACTCATGGCATTCAATCATCGAATCTTAGAAATAATTCAAAAAGCCCAGGTTTATTTTAAGTATATGGATCTTGTTAGCAGTATATGCAGGAGTGAGAGAATACGCTGGGCATAGTTACAGATACATGGGTAACACAATCGACATCCAGCCTCTAACGGCAGACTGCTGAAAAAAGTAGGAGTAGGTCGCATAAGCGCTCGCACCCAAGCTGACCATAAAAATTAGAAAACCAACAACAGTTATCATTCGTAGCGGTCGTACCGAAAAAGCAGCAATACCTTTTAAAGCAAAGGACAGCATTCTTAAAAACGGATATTTTGATTCGCAGCCTGGCGTTTTATACGATCATAGTAAACGCTTGCACTTTTAAATCCTAATAATGGATAAATGCCGCGCAGAAAAAGATTGGTCTCTTTGAATTTTAAGAGCTCTTCCAATATACGTTTACTCGATAATCTGTAATCAGCATGGTTGTAAATGATTTCCACACCCAGTTTTTTCATCAAATTGTAAAATGAAAGAGCAGTGCTTTTTTTAAAAAACGAATCATCTTGTCTTTTCTTGCGAACGCCGTAAATAATATCAAGTCCTGCCGAAAATTTTTCCACCATTTCCCTGATCGCCCGGATATCGTCTTGTAAATCAGCGTCAATCGTTATAAAGCAATCCGCTGCGTCTTTAAAAAGAGTGAGTCCAGCTAGCAAAGCATTTTGATGTCCCGCATTCCTTGCCAGCTTAACTCCCTTAATGAATGGAGTTTGCGAATGCAACACTTCTATCATTTGCTACGTGCTGTCCCTGCTGCCATCATCTATAAAAACAACGATGCTTTTTTCATGGATTATCTGATCCTGAATAAGCTGCTCATACAACGCTTTTAATTGTGAGCTAGAATCCCTTAGTATTTCTTCCTCATTATAGCAAGGGAGGAGGAGGCAGAGAAGTGGAGCGGCAGGGGAGGTCATGGGTTAAAGATATGCTGTATTTTTAGATAAGAAATGGAATTGTTGAGGTTGATATAAGGTGGCTATGACATTATTAGTGATGTGGTTATCTCCTTTCTGGAAAGATAATATTGCTTAATGCCTGCCAAGAGCTAATCATTTAAAATTTCTTTTTTCTTGATATAACTTTACATTTTTTTTAAGTTCGTTGATTCCAACCATTTCATTGGTTAACCTTGCTAATAAGTATTTATCAATAATTGTTTGATACGCGTAGAGCTTAGCAATAATATAGTGATCGATAATTGTCTTAGCTAAGTCGTTTACATCCTTACCTTTTGCTTTTTCCGCATCACAATATGGATTTTGGTAGCGAATGTTTTTTCTTTTTCGATACCAACAAGAGGATAGAGAGCGTTAAATAGATCATTAATTAAAGCAAGTAAAAAAGTTTTTTTGTTAACTCTAAGTAAAGATTATAAAGAAAACCATATTAACATTCACCTACAGCCTTCGGGGAAAGCCGTTAACTTAAAATAGAAAATTAGATACGTTGTTTACGCTAACTGTTTCTCAATAAGAAGCATCATGATGTGTATCACTTTGATATGAATCTCCTGGATACGGTCTGCATAACCGATATGTGGAACACGGATCTCAAGATCAACGAGTGGCCCAAGCTTACCACCATTGTTGCCGGTAAGGGCAATGGTCTTCATGCCTTTGTCGCTGGCAACTTTCATTGCTTGTAAAATATTGGATGAGTTCCCACTCGTACTTAGTCCCAACAGAACATCACCCTTACTACCAAGTGCCTCGATATAACGGGAGAATATAAATTCATAACCATAATCGTTTCCCACGCAAGTGATATGACTTGCGTCCGAAATACAGATAGCGGGAATTGCTTTGCGCGGATTGCGATACTTACCGGTAAGCTCTTCAGCAAAATGCATCGCATCGCAATGAGAACCTCCGTTGCCACAGGATATAACTTTTCCGCCTTCTTTTACTGAAGTCGCAATGAGAACAGCAGCTTCTTCAATTTTCTTTATTAATGATACATCACTTATAAATGCGTTTAATACGTTGGATGCCTGATTGAGCTCTTCTACAATTAGCGATTGATACTTCATACTTTTTTTGACTCTGCCATTTTAGCGGCCTCCTGGAAATCATACACTTTCGCTTTGAGGATATTATTCTCGCGGACAAGCTCTTCCTCACGCCGACTCGTTGTTCTGCGATCCACCAAATACCAGATAAAATCGATTATAAATAATACAATTCCCAGGAAAGCAATGTATTTGAACCACTTGATAAATTTTAGCAAACCAAGGAGATCCATGTGCCCGTCCACCATTATGGTAAAAATAAATGCACAGATTTGGTATATCGCAAAAGCCAAATAAAGAAAGAGTCGTTTTCGATTCATCGGATAAAATTGACTTAAACTTAATGTAATTCCTTTAAATGAAAATGATATTAAGGATAAGATTAGTGAAACGGGTTACAGATGTCAGTTTTTTTGAATTGTACTCAATTTCCAATAAACTCCCTGTTGCCGGATGAGCTGTTCGTGGCTCCCCCGTTCAACGATCTGGCCTTCCTGTATGACTATTATTTCGTCAGCATGCTGGATAGTGCTCAATCTGTGCGCAATTACCAGTGAAGTCCTATTTTTCATCAGATTAAACAGAGCCTCCTGAACGAGTTTTTCTGATTCTGAATCCAACGCTGAAGTGGCTTCATCCAGGATCAAAATGGGAGGATTCTTCAAAACTGCTCTCGCAATACTGATTCGCTGACGCTGTCCACCGGAAAGTTTTGACCCACGTTCGCCAATCAGGGTCTGGTATCCACTCTCTGTTTGTAAAATGAAGTCATGCGCGTTGGCAATTTTTGCCGCGCGCATTACTGCCTCTTCACTAATGCCGGGCATTCCAAAAGCAATGTTGTTAAAGATAGAATCATTGAATAAAATGGATTCTTGAGTAACAACACCCATTTGCTTGCGCAATGAATCCACGTTATAATCACGAAGAGAAATCCCATCAATGATCACCTCACCTTGTGTGGGATCATAAAATCTCGGAACAAGATCGGCAAGTGTTGATTTTCCACCACCTGATGCACCGATCAATGCAATGGTTCTTCCTTTTTCAACTTTCAGATTAATACCTTGCAGAACAAGCGTAGTGTCATACGCAAAGCTTACATTCTTGAATTCGATATTCTTTTCAAATTCTTTAAGAACAATCGCGTTGGGCTTACTTTCTATAACTGGCACCGTGTCTATAATTGTAAAAATTCTTTTGCCTGAAGCAATGCCACGCTGCAAAGCAGTAATACCATTGGAGAATTCTTTTGCCGGCTGTATGATCATTGCAAAAATTGCAAGAAAGCCCAGCAATGTCTCAGGCTCAAGGGTTGAATTTTCTCCAAGCACCATCTGACCACCAAAGAAAATGATGATAGATATAATGATCAATCCAGAAATTTCCGAAACAGGTGATGCCAATTCATTTTTATATGCCATAGACTTAGACAATCTTCGGTAAACAGAAGCTTCCTGGTCCATCTTGTTAATAATATAATCACGTGCGTTGAACGCTTTCACAACTCTCATTCCTCCAAATGTTTCATCCAGTATATTGGTAATTCGTCCGAGCGATTCCTGGCTTAAGATCGCTTGCCGTTTCAATCGCTTGATAATCTCTGCTAAAACGCCGCCGGTAATAGGGAGCACCAGCAATGTAAAAAGAGTCAGCTTTGTTGATATCGTAAATAAAAGAAAGAAGTAAACGATGATTGTTAATGGTTCTTTCAGCACAGCTTTCAGACTTCCCATTACGGCATTCTCCATTTCGCCCACATCATTCGTAAATCGTGACATAAGATCTCCTTTACGGGCGTTGTTAAAATAACCTATGTGAAGTCTTGTGACATTCTCGAATATTGCCATCCTTACATTTTTCACGAGATCAGCGCGGATTTTCGTTGCCATGACACGTTCGAGATAGCGGAAAAAATTTGCCATGATAATTGACACGACTATTAAACCTATCACGAACAGCAATGCATCAACTCGTCCGTTGTCACGAATAATTCCCAGGAAATAATGCTGAAATAGCTGGATAACATAATCAGTAGAAAAGCTGAATGTTGGCAACAGTGGAACTACCGAGGAGCTTTCTTTCTTGAAGAGCACCGTAAGCATTGGTATTACCAGCACGATGTTAAAAGCTCCAAAGATTATTCCAAGCACAGAGAATATAAAAAATAATGAAAGCTTCTGCCCAATATTCCGCGCGTAAGAAAGTATTCGAAAGAAAATCTTCATTCCTGATGTAACTGATTAAAAGTCGTATGAACGCGCGGCAATGTTCCACCGCAATGCCATGGATGTAATGGTAGAGTTATTATTAAAATTAATATTCGGACTTGAACTGTTCCTCACCGTCCCCTTAAAATCAATAAAGAAATTATGACGAAGCATGTAGGAAGCCAGGAAATCAGCATACACAATGGTATTGTCGTAACCTTGGGCTATTTTATTGTTAAACTCCTGTACACGTGTGTTGTAGCTCTTATTTGGATCACCGCCATAGTTCACAAAAGGTGTTCCGGCAGCAAGTGAAGCAAGCGCTTCATCACGTCCGGTTTTAACATAAGAAGCCTTAATCGTAAAATTTAATTTGGGAATTGGTTGATAGCGAATAATACCGGCGATCTCATAAAAATTAGCACCGAGCGGATGAGCGATAGGCTGCAAGAAATTGGTGTAGCTCGTAAAAAGATTTGCGTGTGAATACGTAAACGGGCGAACAACATTTCCTTCCAGTTGCAGGTCCAGGTTATTAATACCAGCAACATCAATATATTTCAATCCTCCCTGAATGGAGAATTTATTTGCCCACCATCCATTTCCAGCGACGATGTTTTTCAACACAAATTCATCCAATACAAATTGTCCATAAAATGAAAGTCGTTTGGCTGCAATCCACTTCCAATCCATTCCTAGTACCACGTTATCCGAACTTCCATTCTGTTGCTCAATAGCACGGTAGAAAATGACCGGGTTGAGGTAATTAAGCTCGAATGTTCCATTGTTGATTGAGTCTTTTGGTGAAAAGACAACCGATTCAAAAAAGCCGAGGTTAAACTTCTTGCCTATGTTCATGCTTAGCTGATGAAAGGCAACATATTTTTCAGGATAGCTCTTCGATCCCAAAGCACCTGTTGGAGATGCATAAAAATCCGCTGTCATTCTATTGAGCTGGAACAAGTAATTCAGCTTCCAGACTTTCACATTCACTCTTAGGAATTGCGATGGAGGTGAGAAATCAGAGAATATCAATGAGCGATAGCCATTACCAATGTTTGTTCTATCATGGCCAAACTGAAACCATATATGCTTTGAAATATTAAAGTCAATATAGGCCCGTGCTTCAAAAAAATCGATGCCACCATTTTTAAAATTTTTCCAGAACCCTATGTGAGGCACTGTGTTATAACCATACACACCGCCATAATCAGTAACATATTGAGGTAAGCGCGCCTGGTTTTCGCTTAAAAAAGTATAAAAGCCAATCTTCTTATCAATCATACCGCGAATCTCTATACCGCGCGTATTCATAAATAAAGAATTTGACATTCTTGAATCTCTACCCATTCCAACATACATCACCGGGTTGATGTGTATATCAAAGTCAGGATTATCAACGAAAAGCGCGTCAGACTTCTTTTTATAAAGATTTTTAAGAAAAGGTTTTTCGCTATTGCTGGACGCTGCGCGCGACCATTCCCAGCTATCATTTCTCAGATAGTCAACATTGAATTTATCGGAAGCTGATTGAAAAATATTTTCCTGATGATTCAATGAATCAATCATCGAAACGATTGCAGAGCGCTTGTAAGGTTTTACAGATGTGAACAGCTCTTTAGCGATCTTGCCAGACTTGATTTCATAGCGATCGATCTTGTGATAATACTCCTCATTGAGAGGTGCATTGGTACTTTGAGCAACAAGTTTTTGGACTGTGAATAACCCCAGAAAAAAAGCAAATTGAAAAATTAGCCTGCAGCCTGTAAGGGTTGAAGATATTGTCCGCTTACATATTGAGTCGATTTTTGAGGTCATGCCAGCCTTTAAGGCTTAATTGAGTCCAAAAATACAACTCAAAACGATCTTTTTAACTATCTGAGATCTGCGTTTGCAAATCGCTGCCGGGCATTTATCTTTGCAGTCCTTTAAAAAAGAAAAATACTATACAATGAAAAAAGGCATTCATCCTGAATATAAAGACGTGATTTTCTGGGATACTTCCAGTGATTTCAAGTTCCTGACCCGTTCAACTTTGAAAACCAAGGAAACGACAACATGGACCGATGGTAAAGATTATCCTGTAATTAAAGTCGAAGTTAGCTCTGCTTCTCACCCATTCTTTACTGGTAAGAAGATGTTTCTGGATTCAGCTGGTCGTGTAGAAAAATTCCAAAAGAAATATAAAAAAGCTTGAGCCCAGACTATGTAGTCGAATCAAATTCCCAGTTATATAGAAAGAGTCTCCTTAATCAAGGAGATTTTTTTTTGTCCCCTCACCCAACTCTATCATAATGAGAGAGGATCGGGTGAGGGAATGTTTGTCAGGAGAAGTCAAAGACCTAAATTAGCACAATGAATATAGTCGCATTTGATGATCCGATTATCAGAGAGGATCTATTTCCATTTACGTACACAAGACCGGTTGCGAGTATCCGAGTTGGCATCCTGACCATTGTGGAAAAATGGGAGAAGTTGTTTGGACAACGTATCTCCTTCCTGACCCAGCGTTATCTGACTGAAAAATTTCCTTTGATTACCGATGCTGAAAATCTTTTAATCAATGGGGCGGTTTGTCCTGATAGGAATCTCCTTTCAGCAATTCTTTCTTTAAAAAAAGGTGAGGCATTGGTGAAGGGGAAAATCATGATTGCAATCATTGGCAGCATTGACATATCAAAAATTGATATCGCTAAAGAGTATGTGGACGACATTATATTGATCGATCAGGTATGGAAAATATTTCAATATAATGGTGCACAGATCAGAGCAGACTTTGAATTAATAACGAGAGGAAGAAAATCGGCATCACTAAATGATCCCTACACAAAAATATATTCTCCTGAAAACATTTTTATGGAAGAAGGGGTTGTCATTAAAGCAGCAACACTGAATGCATCCACCGGGCCGATCTACATTGGAAAGAATGTAGATATTCAGGAAGGCTCGTTGATACGAGGCCCATTTTCTGTCGGAGAAGGCTCCATCGTAAGCATGGGTGCAAAGATGCGGAGCGATACAACGGTAGGACCTTATTGTAAAGTGGGCGGAGAGATCAGTAATGCAGTGATCTTCGGTTACAGCAGTAAAGTACACGACGGATTTTTAGGAAGCTCCGTACTTGGCGAATGGTGCAATATTGGAGCGGACACAAATACATCAAATCTCAAGAATAACTACGACCAGGTAAAGCTTTGGAATTATCCAACGAAAAGATTTGTGAAAACAGGATTAATGTTCTGCGGTTTGATAATGGGTGATCACAGCAAATGTGGAATCAACACCATGTTTAATACTGGAACAGTTGCCGGAATTTGTGCCAATATTTTCGGTGATGGTTATCCAAGAAATTTCATTCCATCCTTTGCATGGGGTGGTGCAGCAGGTTTTATGACCTTTCAATTAAACAAAGTTTTTGAAACTGCAGAAAAGGCGATGGAAAGGCGAAATATAAAATTGACAGACGCAGATAAGAATATTTTGGCAAATGTTTTTGAACAATCCGTGAGCGAACGGGTGTGGGAAAAGAAATAATGAAATTCTCAGATATCCCAGGCTTGCCCGAATTAAAACAGCAACTCGTTACATCAGCGAATGACGGGCACATTGCACACGCTCAATTATTCATGGGAAGAGAAGGTGCATTGAATCTTCCTTTAGCCATTGCGTATGCAACCTATATTCATTGCACGAACCGTGGAAAAACAGATTCATGCGGAGTGTGTCCTGCCTGTACAAAGAATTTAAAATATATCCATCCGGATACTCATTTTGTATTTCCTGTCAGCAATGTGAAAGCCGATAAAGATGATGAACGCTTCAAAGCTGATACCATGAAGAATTGGCGAAGCTTTTTACTGGAGCAGCCTTTTGGAAATCTCAGTGACTGGACCACGTATTACGGTGGCGAGGATAAGCAGGCAATTATTTCACGGGAAGAAAGTCGTGAGATCATCAAAACACTTTCATTAAAACCATTTGAAAGTCTGAACAAGGTAATGATCATCTGGCAACCGGAAGCAATGCATTCTTCTGCGGCCAATGGAATTTTGAAGATTTTGGAAGAACCACCTCCAAATACTTTCTTCATACTTGTTTCCAATAATGCAGAGAGATTGATTACAACCATTCTCTCACGAACACAACATATTGTGGTACCCCTTCTGTCGGATAAAGATCTTGACTCATTTTTATCTACGCAGAAAGGACTTGACGAAAAGAAAAAAAGAAAGATTGTTGGCGATGCGGAAGGTAATGTTCGCGTTGCGTTAGGCCTGATCGAAACGGAAGAAGAAAACAACCTCGATCGAATGGCAACATGGATGAGAGCCTGCTTTAAGAGAGATTATGCGAAGTTGCTTTCCATGATGGACGAATACCATGAGGCCGACAGGCTTCAGCAACAATTATTATTGCAGTATACATTGACAATGATGAGGGAATCACTTCTCACTCTTTCCGGAGCAGATTCCATTCTACGCAGTCGCGACGCAGAGCAAAAGTTTATTGCTGACTTCAGCAAAGTGATGTCGGTAAGTAAGATCGAGCAGATAAATAAGCTGATCACGGAAGCGGGTTATCATCTTGAGCGAAATGGAAGTGCGAAGATGATATTTCTGGATTTGTCATTGGAATTGTTGAAGGTAATGAATTCTTAATGCAGTATCCTCTTGCTTTCAGATTCTACATTTCTACAGCTAACAGAAAATATTATAATTTTAAGTCAAGCATTTTCAAATAAAGAAAGAAGTATTCAGCTAATGATCAGTACAATTTCAAGACTAAAAACTAGTTATCATCCATACGGTCTGAATTTATCTGTGATAATTTGTGAAATCTGTGACTAAAAAATTATTTTTGCAAACCAATAAATCTCTATGAACAAATTCATCACCATTTTTTTAACATTCTTTCTTGTTACGAGTTGTGCTCAAACAAAGACAGATATGGTTGTTACAATTACAACGAAGTACGGCGACATGATTGCAATCCTATATGATGAAACACCAAAACACAAAGAGAATTTCTTAAAACTTGCTGAAGCGAAGTATTATGATGGTCTTTTATTCCATCGTGTCATAAAAGGCTTTATGATCCAGACGGGGGATTCTGCATCGCGTGTTTCAAAGCCAGGTGAGCCGCTGGGGATGAATGGAAAACGTTATACGATCTCACCAGAGTTCAATTCAAAATTCTTCCATGATAAAGGAGCATTATCTGCTGCTCGTTTGCCTGATGATAGGAATCCAAAAAAAGAATCAAGCGGAAGTCAATTCTTTATTGTTCAGGGAACAGTTCTCGCTCCGGATGATATCACTACTATGACGTATAATATCCCTAACATAATGAGTGGACTTCGTCAGATGTTTGAAAAACCTGAGTACAAACCGATGTTGGATTCTCTAAATCAACTTTATTTTTCAGGTGATATGGAGGCGTATCAGAAAAAAGTTATTGGACTTGCGCCTCTCGTTGAAAGTGTTACAGGCCTTACAGTAAAAAGAGAAAGCGACGGAGTAGCAGAAGCAAAGTTAAAAGCGTATTCAACTGTAGGGGGGGCACCAAATCTCGATATGGAGTACACCGTGTTTGGTCATATAATTAAAGGGTTTGATGTTATCGATAAAATAGCAAACCTTGAAGGAGATGGAAGAGATCGCCCCATTGACGATGTTTATTTATCTGTTACAGTAAAAAAGATGTCCAGGAAAAAGATCACAAAAGAATATGGCTACACTTTTCCTGAAGCAACGTCAAGTAAATGAAGATCCTCGTAACGGGTGCCAACGGCTTACTGGGACAAAAACTATGCCTTCTGCTTGATACGGATCCGCAGGTGGAACTCATTGCAACGGCGAGAGGAAAATTAAGGTATGCTTTATCAAGGGGAGAATTCCATACTCTTGATGTTACCGTGCAGGAGGCTGTTATAGAAGTGATAACTCAGGAGAAGCCAGACGTTGTAATTCATACTGCGGCAATGACACAGGTTGACCAGTGCGAAACCGAACGTGAGGCTTGTTGGCTAAATAATGTAACCGCTGTAAAATATATCATAAAAGCCTGTGAAAAAACAGGAGCAAATCTTGTTCATATTTCAACGGATTTTATTTTCGATGGTACCCACGGACCATTGGATGAAAATGAAAAACCAAATCCCTTGAGCTATTACGGACAAAGTAAACTGGAAGGTGAACTGCTGATTCAAAAAAGTAACGTGAACTGGGCTATTCTTCGCACAGTTTTAGTGTACGGCGCAATGAAGGATATGAGTCGATCAAATATTGTGCTTTGGGTGAAAAAGAATCTGGAAGAAGGGAAATCAATTAGCGTGGTGAATGATCAGTGGCGAACTCCTACCCTTGCCGAAGATCTTGCGATGGGAAGCATGCTTGCCGCTAAGAAGAAGGTGAGTGGAGTCTTTAATATTTCCGGTGAAGAGATGATGACGCCTTATGCTATCGCTATTCGCACTGCAGATTTTTTCAATCTTGATAAAAGTCTTATTAAAGAAACCGATTCAAGTAAATTCACTCAGCCGGCAAAACGTCCGGCAAAAACTGGGTTCATAATTGATAAGGCAAAGAAAGAATTAGGATATAAGCCACGAACTTTTGATGAGGGATTGATGATGCTGAAGTCGCAGCTAGTGTCATAGGCCGGTAAATAACCGCATAGCAGGATCAATGACCACATAGTTAAAAATCAAATTTCTTGTGATCTATGAGCCTACTACTTGTTTAAGGAATACCTAGGCACTTTTCTTCTGGCTCATCACTACATAATACACAGGAACTCCAATCAATGTAATTATTAAACCAGGCCATGTATATGCTGGCTTGTAAATAATTAATAAAGTACAAAACGTGACCCCCATTACAATATAAATAATTGGAAGCACCGGGTAACCAAACGCTTTGTATGGTCGTGCCGCATCAGGACGTTGCTTACGAAGAATGAAAATTCCAATGATGGTGAGCATATAAAAAAGAACTGCCACAAGAGAAACCATGTCAAGCAAATTACCATACTTGCCACTCAGGCACCAGACCGATGCAATCAGGCATTGGAACCATAATGCTTTTTCAGGTACAGAGAATCGATTAAGCGTACCGGCCTGGCGAAAGAATAATCCATCTTTTGCCATCGTATATGAAACACGTGCGCCAGAAAGAATGAGTCCATTATTACATCCAAACGTTGACACCATAATCATGAATGCGATAATGTACGTTCCGACCTGCCCAAAGATCACTTGTGATGCCGCAACTCCAACTCTTTCATTTTTCGCAAAAGCAATTTCATTCACCGGTAATACGGCAGTGTACATCAGATTAGCTAAAACATAAATAATAGTTACGATCAGTGTACCTAAAAATAAGCTCAATCCTATAGTGCGTTGTGGATTTTTCATCTCGCCACCAATGAACGTAACATTATTCCACGCATCACTGCTGAAGATTGATCCAACCATTGCAGAAGCAACCGCAGCAATCGCAGCCATCGTGAGGTATGGTTCGATGCTCCCATCCGATTTCAAGCCATGAATATCCCACGCATTTGTCCAATTCAAATCCCATACTTGTTTATTCATCATGACAAATCCAAATATGATCAAGCCAAACAAGCTCGCGATTTTCGTTACTGTAAATACACTTTGAATTATTTTTCCTCCTTTTACACCTCTCGTATTGACATACGTCAGCGCTACAATCAGAATAATTGAAACAAGTTGCGCCGCAGAAATCTTAATAAATCCAACATCAAGTAAAATTAATGTTTCACTAACACCTGGAACGAGATACGCCATGAATTTTGAGAAGGCAACTCCCACTGCGGCAATTGTACATGTCTGAATAATTGTAAAGAAACTCCAGCCATATAAAAATCCAATTAATGGGTTGTATGACTCTTTTAGATAAACATACTGTCCTCCCGCTTTCGGAAACATGCCACTGAGCTCACCATAACTAACCGCAGCAGTGATCGTCATAAAACCTGTGATCAGCCAGACTGCAATTAGCCATCCTGCACTTCCAACATTCTGCAAAATATTTGCACCCACTATAAATACTCCTGAACCAATCATCGAACCAACAACGATCATAGTGCCATCCCAAAGGCCGAGGACTGGCTTGAATTTGTTTTCGCTCATACGATTAGCGTTGATTTTTTAAGAATGATATAAATGATTTTAAATTGTCCAATTCCGAATATAAAATGTGAAAGTGCACTATTCTCAATCCAATATTTCGACTATTGGATTACCCGTACATCCACTTGGAAATTTAATTTTAAGTAAGACCGAAAGAGTTGGCGCTATATCCGTAATTGTATGTGCCTGTGATGAGTTTCCTTTCCTAATTCCCCATCCATAAAACAGGACAGGAACGTGAGTATCATAGGTATAACCAGATCCATGTGTGGTGCCCGTTGCGGATGAACCCGGGATCCAATTCGACTCAAGAATATAAATGATATCCCCAGAACGCTTTGCATTAAAACCACGTACAACATTTCCCCGCAATCCTTTCTCACCATAATCAGCGTTACGAATAGCACTTGATGTAAATACATTTGCGATTCCATCAACACTCATTAAATATTGAGTAATGAGTTCTGTTACTACTAATTTATCCACACCGGTTGATCTTGGATCACCAGTGAATGCCTCCTGGTTTAAGAAGATCTGGTCGTTGCTGATTTTTTCAATTATCTTTTTATCCGGAAAATATTTCTTTAGAAAATCAATAAGGCCTGCTTCAACAGGAGCTTGCCGGAATACGCCTGCTGGAATTTTATTGTCTTTCAAATATTGTGGTACATCAGAAACCGCATGATCTGATGTAAGAAAAACAGTGTATTTACCCGGACCCACTCTTTTATCAAGATCGCTTAACAGGTCTTCGATATTTTTATCTAATCGTATGTACGCATCTTCTAGCTCAACTGAATTTGGTCCCATACTGTGACCTATATAATCAGGACTTGAAAACGATATTGCTAAAAAATCAGTAATATCGTCTTTACCAAGATCTTCACCATCAATAGAAGCTCTTGCAAAATCAGTGAGCAGGTCACTACCAAATGGAGTAGATATAATAAGATCAAAGCCTGTGGTCTTTGTTCTCATTTCTTTTAGCTTGTAAGGAAAAACGGCTCGCTCGTCTTTACCTTTCAATCTTACTTCATACGGCGAATCATCCACTCCACTTTCTGTGTATTGATCCAACGGAAGAATTGTTTTCCATTCACGATTAAGGTATTGGTCAGGAAGGTTTAATGCATTGAATTTCTCTATCCATTCAGGAAGTCCTGGCTTATAATATGTGCTGCTTATAAATTTTCCGCTTGGTCCGTCAAACCAATACGCTCCATCGGCCATGTGACCGGCAGGCAAAACTGCACCACGATCTTTTAATGATAACCCAATTACTTTACTCCGCTTTTGTGTTGCCAGCTTAAGCTCGTCAGTAATGGTGGTTGTTAATAACCTCCAGGGCGAAACGTCTCCATTGCCATTTTCAATTCCAACTGGTTTCTGGTTCGGATCCCCGACACAATTAACATTTTCCTTTATGCTTTTATCAAACCAGTCATTTCCTATGATACCATGATTGGCGGGTGTACCTCCGGTATAAATTGACGCATGTCCCGGACCAGTGTACGTCGGGATATAGTTATAGTGAGCATTCTTCAGCATAAATCCATCCGATATAAGCCGTTTGAATCCACCCGTTCCGAATTTCTTGTCGAAGCGATAGAGGTATTCCTGACGCATCTGGTCGATAATAATTCCCACTACTAATTTAGGTTTCTCCTGCGCATAGAGCGTCGATGAAATTATTAATAAAAGAATGAAACCGAATTTACTCATGTAATTTTTCATTGCCGCTAATATAAATGATTCATTAGTAATGATCTAAAATGAAATATGAACGGTCTGTTACCAATTTGGTGCTAATGGTTACAGGAAATCCGATCAAATTCATCGGATTCCATAGCTTGCTTGCGGATAACTTTCCCCTGATAGTCAAAATAAACAACAACAGAAATCGCCGCCTCTTTAATGTTTCGTTCCGTAAAATACAATGGCATATCCTTGCTCCCAAGATTAATTACATCACTGTATTGAATTGGAATAACTACTCCGTGAATACTGCTGATAACGCCAAATGCATTGTCCTGCCGGACGATAAATATTTTCTCTAATGGCGAATCTTTGACAACAACATAGTTCCTTATTCTATCGAGCTGAATTTTACTTGTATGAATATTGATCAATAACCATTGAGAATTTTTCTTTACCAACGCAATCGAATCATTCCAATATTTAATTTCTTCCCATTCAAACGTACCCAATGACTTTCCGTTGAGATGTATAAACCCATACCCATTCTCTTTAAAAGCTATTTTCAACTGACGATCATACGATTTTATATTTCGATCATATAATGGACTTATGAATACTTTTGATTTTAATTCATACCGTCCGAATTTTCTATCTTTTAAAATCGAAAATCCAACTGAATCTGAATGCACAATTGCGTCATACTCAATTGGCAGTAAAATCTTACCCGATTCAGAAAGCAGTCCTTTCTTACCAGCGCGTGTTGCAAGAAAAATATTTTTCGCTATTGGCTCAAGTTGATCTATATCGATACTAAAAAGTCTAATGCCAGACACCGCATCATAGACAACTTTTCTTTTTTTCTCTTCCAGTATTAGCCATGCTGACGAATCTCCATACTCAAGGAATTGAAATAGTGTATTCAATGAGAATGAAATTTTTTGACCTGTAGGCATAAAAGCATTTATTGAATCACCTGTTTCTACAAAAGCCATTTGGCCCTGAAACCAAATGCTATCACCCTGCACCATCCGATCAAGTGCTTTATCATAAAGCTGATATCGATTTTCACTGCTCTGAAGGCGAAGCCATCCACCTTGTTCGGTCACATTCTTATAAATGATATTCTCCAATTTTGAAATTCCCTTAATGAGCATCTTATCATTGCTGCCATGGATAAATCCAAATGACATCCTTCGAAGATGCTGTCGTTCAAGCGGAATAATAAAATTTAAACGCGCATCAAGTACTCCTTCCAATAATCCGTTGCGAACAAGATAGTGTTGAGGTCCCCATCGTCTTATATCATCGAATACAAATTCTTCCGAAAGAATTAATTTCTCAGAAACATTCGCAATGCGTGACGGAGTAGTCACTATTTTCTTCCCTGATCTATTAAGAATGATCAAAGAATCAATGAAGGAAATTTCGTCGTATGAAAAAGGGAGAAGCTGCTTACCGGTAAGACTAAACAAAGACCACTTTTTATTATTCTCCAACGCAATAAATCTATTGGCAATTGTCAGTGCCGAATTGACTTTCAATCCAATACGAAACCCCGATTCATGAATCACTAAATTTGAAGAATCCGAAGTGATCAATAAAAAACCATTCCCAATATCTTTAGATTCACTTACATGTCCATTCCAGACTAAATGCCCGTCTCGTGCAATCAAACCTGATGAAGTTATTAATAGCCGATCGCGTATTTCACCACAGCGATAGTCTTGATAGATCGCACCGAACACCGGCGCTATTATTTCATTGCCCACTTCATCCATAAATCCGTATTTACCTGATTTGATAACCGGTACCAAATAGAATTCATTCAATCTCTCTACTGACTTCAATGAATCTGTTCGCCATGAAGTATCAAAAAAATATTCCTCATCAGAAGACTGCATTTTGTACAAAATATTTTTCGCCTTAGTTGTTGCATAACCCGCTGAGTAATTTTCTATAAACCATAAAAAAGACTCCGGCGAGCCAGTAGCGGTAGACAATTCAAGAATCGCTTCTTCGGTCTGAACTTTGTATGGGGTCAATGGAAAATCTTCAAGGAATTTAATGTAGCTCAAAAGGCTATGATCACGTGTTTTATCCTCGAACAGAAGTCTATCGTAACGAATTTGCGCCTCTTTTATCCTGAGAGATGATGGATATTTATTGATATATTTTAGGAAACTTGTCCATGTATTAAATTGTAGAGCATTAAGAAAGGCAACTTCATCGCGTAATTCTATCGCTGCTGCGATTTGAATGGCATTTTTATGGAGATCAATAAAGTGCTGATATGAATTTTCAGAGTTTAGCCTTTTACTGGTTTCAAATGACGTAATGTCGATTTTTTGAATAAGACCATTAAGACTCAAACTATCAATCTCATCTTTCTTAAGTCGTTCGCGATCTTTCAAAGAACTGGATTGAAAATCCGACCACGCCTGTTTGGAATAAACATAAGCCGAATCGAGATTATAAAGTGGATTCTTCGTACTGAAATAATACAGAGAAAAAAGATAACGCGCTTCCGGATTAATAGAATCCTTTGATAGTAATTTAAATAAGGTGTGTTCAACCTTTGTCCACTTACCTTTTTTCTCCATGCGATCCATTGCTGCATTCCCGGAGGGTTGGGAGAAGGCAGGAATAGTGATGATCAAAAAGAAAAAAATACGAAGCATTGCGCAAATATAGATTGAAGACAGTAGAAAATTTTAATACGCAAAATTTGAAAATCTATTATCGCATTAACAATCAAAATCGTTTGAGGTGTAGTATCCGATCTTGTTGCATTGGCGGAACCTGATCGATTGCGGACAAACACGTAAATCCATTCCTTTCAAAATTCGAAATAAATGAATTCAATTCAGAAGTAGTGATTGCATGGTGATACTCTATTATAAACTCATTCACATTTTGTAAAATATCTGCAGCCATTAATTCCTTGATAATATTGCTCTCCTCTCCTTCCACATCAATTTTGATAAAATCAATTTTGAAATCCCTTATCACGTGAGAAAGCTTCATTGTTTTTACCTGAATTACTTCTGATGGGAGCGAAATCTGATTCAAGGCACCATTGAGACTTCCTTTCCTGAGTGGAACATAAAAAAACCGAATACCTTCGAAATCAGTAAGAGCGCAATTAAAAATTGCAACGTCCTTTAATTTATTTGCCGCTATATTTCTTCTTAGCATTTCGAATGAATTAGGATTAGGCTCAAAAGCCCTGATCTTCGAATCAGGATAAATCATTTTAAAATATAACACTGATATACCAATATGTGAACCACAATCAATAATAAACGGAGCATCGGTACTCGATTTGAAATCATATATCTTCTCCAGGAAAATTTCCTTATAAAGTTCTATTAAGGTAGAATAATCAAATGCGTGAATAGTAAAGCCATTAAGCTTACAGGTGATCTCCTTTTGTGTCGACAGCTTTGATCTGACATATAATACGAGTAGCCTGAAAAAAACTCTCCATCTACTTTCATCTTTTGAAAGCAGATAGCGATTAACCTGGGAAAAAAGATTAAAAATGGTTGAAATGAATTTCATTCGACTCTTTGCAAGCTGTACATTTATAACTGTTAATCTAACAACAGATTTGCAGCAAAAAAAATGATGTACGACAAGCTCAAACAAATCTACAGTGAAGTCAAAAATCAAAACGACTTATCTTACAAGTCAGCACAATTCTTCCAAACTAAATTAAGGGAAATACGGGTTGAGCTTCTAAAGATCTCATCGGAACAAGGCGAACAGATCTCAAGAGATATAACAGATGCGGTGAGATTTATCACCATTTCCGAAAGGGAAGACATGAACAATATTCAAAATTATCCCAAGGAAGTTCCCAAATATCTTGAAAGGGTAAAGACTGCAATTGTTTCAAATCTTTCATTTGTTAATAAATTCAAGTAATTCTTTTTAAGAGACTACTATCAATTAACAAGTATATCAAAATGCGTAGCATCATCTTTATCTCCTTTGTTTTCCTCACCAATAAATTCCAACCTGAAAAATGAATACATGGTAATGGTGGAAATTCATCCAGCTTTTTATACTTTCAGGAGATATAAACAGCCCAATGAAAAACTCTATTAACAGAAGGGATTTCTTACGTCTCAGTTCCCTTATTTCTGCAGCGTTGATAACGCAGCCATTATCAGCGTTATCAATTTCAGATCCGTGGCAACAGAAAAGAGGAGACTCTCAAAAAGTTATCATTTTGGGTGCCGGAATGGCTGGATTATCGGCAGGAATGGAATTACAGAAACTTGGACATCAGGTTCATATCCTGGAGGGTCAGATGCGTGCCGGTGGAAGAGTTTTCACGGCGAGAAACATGTTTGCCGATGGGCTTTACGCTGACGTAGGTGCAGCCCGAATTCCTTCCAACCATGAATGGACAATGAAGTACATTAAGCAATACGGACTTCAATTGATACCATTTACTCCCGCTTCTGATGATTTTCTTCATGTTGTTGGTGGAAAAAAGATCCGCTATACAAGTCAGAAGCAGGCTGATCTCAAAGAGTATCCTGTCTCATTGACACAGGCAGAAATCGCATTGGGCTGGCAAGGAATAGGATCCAAGCCATTTGCACCGATTATGGCAAATATGGGCAACCCGTCTGATTTAAGCTGGCCACCAACTGCAATTGCCGGCTACGATAAACTGTCATTCAAAGAATATTTGATCAGTGAAAAGTTCAGTCCGGCGATAGCAGACCTTCTCATGTTGGGTTGGGAAGACAAGCGGGGATTAAACATGTCGATACTTGAATTAATTCGTGAGGAATCGCTATCATTTGGTGCAGTTCGAAATAAAATTGCCGGTGGTAATGATCTGTTACCAAGCGCAATGGCTGCTGAACTGGGTGGAATTATTCAATATGGAACGAAAGTAGTTGACATCGAACAAAACGAAAGTGGGGTTAGTGTAACTACTTTAAAAGATGGTCAACGCTCAACATTGAAAGCTGACCGTATTATTTGCACGTTTTCACTTGCTGTATTAAAGAAAATGGATTTTGTAAAATCATTATCAGCACCCAAACAAAAAGCCGTCAACGAAATGGGTTACTGGAATTTATCAAGAACAGTAATGCAGGTAAGCGATCGCTATTGGAAAAAAGATGGCTACAATGGATTCGTTGCTACCGATGAACCTTCGGAGATCTGGGACCCAAATTATGAATCAGATGCAAAGCGAGGAATGATCGCTGCATACGTCAAAGACACCGATTCCAATTTATTCATGAACATGTCAGATGCTGAGCGCTATGCGTTTTCGGCGAATCATGTCAACTCAGTATTTCCCGGCCTCTACAATCATCTTGAAGGAGGTTATACAAAAGTTTGGGGAGAAGATCCCTGGGCAGGGTATGCAAATGTCATGGGTAACCGCAATAGTATGACACAATACGTTCCTAATCTTATAAAGGCAGAAGGTCGTATTCACTTTGCCGGTGAGCATGCTTCGGCGTATCATGGCTGGATTCAAGGCGCGCTGGAGTCAGGGAACAGAGCAGCGAAAGAGGTTAATAGTTTTTAAATCCTAAATACAAAAGTTTCCATAAATTAGCCTAAATTCGAAATAGGAAAAAACCGGTGCCAGGAAGACACCGGTCAAACCAAAACCAATAATAATCTTGACTCTACTCAAGACTATTGCCTTTATAACAATACAGGTATTGCCACTATGTATTTTCATGATTAAAGCAGGCATGCAAAGCACACTTTAAAAAAAGTATCACCCAATAGAAGTTATTCTCAGCCTGATTTTATGACGCGTACAAAAGTGGTTGCTTTCAAATAAAATCCGTTGTAAAAAAGGACCAAAATCTGGCAAAAATGCACCATGTAGTGGTACTCTTGTTCCATTAACCATAATTATCATCACTTTAAACGTATTACGGGGTACCTTTGCAATTCTAAAAAAGGAACGTGTTTCTAGAGTATTATTTTTTTTTAGATACCGACTTTGACCTTTTCTGTGGCCGTTACGTATCCCTTTTAGTCTTGTGGGCAAGCTTTAAATAGTTAACATTTTAATATCTAAATTATACTATGCGACAATTCGTAGTTTTTGTTTTTGTATTGGCAAATCATGTGGTTATTTCCCAAACCGTCATTTTGGATAGCCTGAAAGAGAAGTTGAGAAATCATCCTAACGAGGATAGCATTAAGGCGAATCTTTTAAATCAATTAAGCTTTCGAATATTAAAAAACCAACCTCCAAAAGCATTGGAATATGCAGAGAGTGCTTTAAAGCTTTCAGACAAATTACATTTTCAAAAAGGTATTGGAGAATCAAAAATTAATCTAGCAGCATTTTATCTGTTTGATGGTAAAGCGGATAATGCTTTAAAAACTGGGCTTGAAGCAGCAAGAATTGCAGAAAAACAGAATCTTATAGAATTGATGGCGAGCAGCTATGCTACACTGGGATCGATTTATCAAAATCAATTAAATTTCGATGTTGCTTTTCAATATCTGGAGAAGTCAAGGCGAATAACAAAAAATCCTCTCACCCTTAGCAAGATCTTTATGGGCGAAGGTGGAATTGCACGAAAAAGAAAAAAATTTGATAGTGCATTGTACTATTATCAAAGGGTTATTGATATCATGAAAGAAACGAATGACGATTACCGAACATCCGAAGCATACTATAATATCGGAGTTGTTTATTTAAAGGATGATAAAGAATCTCTTGCCATGGAATATTACCAGAAAGCTTTGATTTCTGCAAGGTCATCTGGAAACAGGAGAGCTGAAGGCATTGCATTGGGGTACATAGGAGATCAGCTCGTGTTTCAAAAGAAATATAAAGAAGCCGAGGCAATTTTTGTACAAACGCTGGCTTTTGGAAAAGAATTAAATGACACAAAGCTGTTGAAAGATAGTTACATGGAACTCATTGAACTAAAGAACCAGCAGGGGAAATTTGATGAATCTCATTTCTACATGAAAAATTATTATCAATTGAAAGACAGCCTGGTGAACATAGAAAGAGCAAATAAAATTGCTGAGCTTCAGATTCTTTATGACACTGAAAAGAAAGAGCACGATATCCAGATCCTCAATCACGAAAAGCAAAATGAATTGATCTGGAAAAATATATACATGGCCGGATTTGTTCTTTCGATCATTACACTGATACTGATTTACTACGTTCAACGTATGCGTGCGCATAAAAATCAGGAATTGCTAAATCTGAAAATCGACCTTCTTACAGCCGAGCACTATGAGATTTCTGAAAAATACAAAAACGTAATAACAACCGGCACTAAAGTTTCTGTTGAATCGATTGATCAACGATTATTAAAAAGAACAATGCTGGTAGTGGAGAGCAATATGGCCGATCCTTCATTCTCGGTTGAAAAGATGGCGCAGGAAATGGGAATGAGTCGAACAAACATGCATCGAAAAATAAAATCAATAACAGGATTTTCTCCAAGTGAATTAATACGAAGCATTCGATTAAGAAGAGCCGCTTCACTGCTGGTAGATCAGGCAGACTCAGTTTCTCAAATTAGTTTCGCCGTTGGGTTTGAAGATCACTCCTACTTTTCAAAAGCATTTAAAAAGCAATTCGGCGTTCCACCTTCGGAGTATTTGAATTCAGTAAGTCCAACTGAAGCTGTAACAGCGTGATCCTGGATCTTTCAAAAAAACAGGTAATTTATGTTACTTGCTTTTTTGAAAGATCGGATTAGTTGTCTGCTTCTGAAATGATTTAGATTTTTTTCTGGTTACTATTGAAGATGATTGATAGTATCTGTGTTGGAGTGCTATCATTTCCAGATAAATCAATTGCACTTATTTGATAGTAATACCTTTTATCCCAAAGTAACTCTTTGTGTACAAAACGTATAGCAGAACCCGGAACAGTGGCGATAAGCTCGGAAGCATTTTCAAGAGTTCCACCATAAATTTTATATCCATTTAAGTCAACTTCACTATTTGGTGTCCAATGAAGCAAGACCTCTGGAGAGGGCGAAATGGAGGTCAATTGAAAATTTTCAGGGGTTGTCGGATCAACGAAATGAATACTTAAGACGGTAAATTTTTTTTTCATACAATAAGTAAAAGATCGAATCAATACAAGATATAGAGTCATCACACTAGCACCAGCTGGATTCACTCACCGTGTCTTAATAAAGGAATATGAGACACAAAAAGGTTATCTCAATAATATTTTAACAACGATGTTATGAGCTTTTAATTGCCTACGATAACCTTATGCAAGAACGAGCTTAACAGAAACATCAAGTATATTTACATAATGAATGATTTAACTTCCTGATAATACCGCAAGATGGTGGTAATAGTAATTTTTTCCAGGTACACGATTTAAAAAATAAAGTCATCGAAGTGTAATGAAATTTCTATCTTATAAGAGCATTTCTATTTTGACTAATAAACCTCAAACAACCAATGAAAATATCCCCCATTATTCTCCTGATCCTGCTAAAGATCTGTGTACTTAGTAGCTCCGCTCAAACTGTCATCCTTACCGCCCCACCAAACGGCAACAATCAAAAGTCCAGTGTTACACAATGGATAGGAATAACATCAGTAACTATTACATATCACGGACCAGATGTACACGATCCAAACGGTGAGGACAGAAAAGGACACATTTGGGGAGAGCTTGTTCCATATGGATTAAATGACATTGATGGTTATGGAACTTCTCTTGCATCGCCGTGGAGAGCAGGATCTAATGAAATCACATGCGTAACATTCTCCAATGATGTTACGATCAATAGGAAAGAAATTAAAGCCGGAACCTACGGCCTTTTTCTTCTATTGGATAAGGACAAACCCTGGACGTGGATATTTTCTAAAAATTCTACAAGCTGGGGAAGCTATTATTACACTTCCGATGAAGATGTGCTTCGTATTGAAACTACTCCTGAAGATTGCGCATACACAGAATGGTTAACATACGGCTTTGACAATCGTCAGGCCGCGTCAGCGATTGCTTATTTGCAATGGGAAAATAAGAGGGTTCCATTTAAAATAGAAGTCCCTACTGCAACGCAGCTTTATGTGAATCAGATGCGCGCCGAATTGACGAGCTACGCGGGTTTCAATTATGTAAACTGGTTGAAATCAGCACAATTCTGTTTAAACAATAAAATTAATCTGGAGGAAGCATTGAAATGGGTAGACATTTCAATGAACAGCGACCGATTCAACGGTGTAAAAAGTTTCTCTGCATTAAAAACAAAATCTGATATTCTTAATGCACTTGATCGTGAAGCGGATGCAGATATGGTAATGCACGAAGCATTGGCAATGAATCCATCCGTTCAGGAAATTCATCAATATGGAAGATCATTGCTTGATGCCGGCAAAAAAGAAAAGGCATTGGAAATATTCAAGATGAATCGTGAAAAACATAAAAACGATAAGTTTACAACATACGTTGGGCTGGCTCGCGGCTATGCTGCAACAGGTAATAAGAAAGAAGCAATTAAGAACTGGGAAATAGCATTGAAAAATATTCCGGAAGAGCAGAAGGCAAATACGGGGTCATTTCAGGAAGAGATTAAGAAACTCAAGACTTAGAAACAGAAAGCCTTAAAGATATCTGATGTAAGAACTCCCTTTTTCAATTTTAAGAGTCAATCGGACGAAAAAAAATATATTCCCATATATGCTCTGTGCCTCTGGCTTAAAAAGATACTATTTTGATCATATCGTTGAATACGTGCAGGATGAGAAATGAAATTTAATACGTACTTATGTTCTTCTTTTATGCAGTATGAATATCGCCTTCCTCAACATCCCATCCGAAATCAAAAAAATTATAAAGAGTCTCGAAATTCCGATCGATGCCTTAAACTTTATGCCAGGCGAGCGTCAGGCTGAGTTGAGGTACAAGAATAAAACGATCGGATATGTGATTTGTCATGATGAAGGAAACGTAATGCATTATAAAACAAATGATGCACTGACTCAAAAACACCTGGACTGGCATTTTATTTATTTGCAAAATCAAAAGGCGATCACAGAAAAAGTAGTTCACATACTACATAAAACTCCAACATCAATTACTCCCGGACACTTTCGTCAGATCAATGTAAAATTCTCCGGAGAGGAATCAATTATATTGGAATGTAAATTCGACGGGAATGATTGGATATTGAGAAATTAATGATGCGAAACTCGTGGTGAATCATAAAATTATTCCGGCAGATTAAAATAAAAACTCGAACCTTCATCCAATATTGATTCAGCCCAGACATTTCCATTATGTCGCTGAATTATTTTCTGAACAATGGCCAGTCCAATACCCGTTCCTTGAAATTCCTCCTGTGAGTGTAAGCGTTGAAAAACCCCGAATATTTTATCGTGATATTCCATTTCAAAACCAACGCCATTATCTTTCAGGTAATAAACTATCTGATTTATCTTTTTATAGTAACCCACTTCAATTTTTGACTTGGTCTTATACTGAGAATATTTAAGCGCATTACCGAATAAATTCATCCAAACTTGTTTTATTAACGACTTATCGCCCTTTGCATTTGGCAATGAGCTGATCGTAAACTCAATTCTCTTAGTAACATCGTCTGACAGGAAATCTTATGCAATTGATCCTACAAGTTGAGACATATCAATATCTGAAAATGAAATCTGTTTTCTCCCCAATTGCGAAAATGACAATAAATCATCAATAAGGGTATTCATTTTTTTTGTGTCGCGGACAATCGAATCAAGTATTTGAGTTCCGTTAGGGTCAAGTGTTCCTGAATACTTTTTCTCAAACATTGTGGCATACGCAATAATCTTTCTCAAGGGAGAATGAAGATCATGAGAGATGGTGTAGGAAAATGCTTCCATTTCAGCGTTAAGGACAATTAATTCCTGTGCGCGCTTTTCCTTCTCCTCATTTTGAAATATCAATTCTTTATTGGCAATAACTAATTCGGCAGCACGCTTTTCCTTTTCCTTATTTTCAAAATGAAGTTCAACATTAGCGATGCGTAATTCTTCCGCCCGTTTCTCCTTCTCATTATTCTGAAATGTTAACTCAATGTTCGCAAGAACAAGTTCGGCAGCACGCTTGCTTTTCTCTTCATTTTGAAAAGCAAGTTCTGTATTGGCGACTACCAGTTCTGCGGCGCGTTTCCCTTTCTCTGTACTTTGAAAAGTAAGTTCAATATTTGCCAGAATCAACTCGGCAGCCCTCTTACCTTTCTCATCATTTTGAAAGGCAAGTTCTGTATTGGCGATAACTAATTCGGCTGCACGTTTTCCTCTTTCTTCGATCTGAAAAGCGAGCTCATAATTGGCAAGTATTAGCTGATCAGAATCGGTCGTTGTATTCATGAATAGGATTGATTATCAAAGGTTAGACCTATTTGGTGCCAATTCCTATCGAAAAGCTGAGATAACTGGGAAAAGAATGAAGTTAAAAGAAAACGAGTTCAATTAAGCGGTTGGCATAGTTTTTTAAGTCTTGGTTCGCTGAATCAGGTTTTTGGAAAACGCTCCTCGCTAAAATTCTTTAAAACAGCTTCCGTTAATCAAAAAGTAGTTAACATTCAAAATTTGAATTGGTCAAGGATAGAACTATGAAAATTCTTATGGCAGATGTTGATGACAGATATCTTTCCAAGGTAGCCTTTGACAGACTTCATACGAAAAATACCCTGAGCTTTGTTGCGGATGGTGTAGAGCTAATCAATGATTTAAAATCAAGACTAGACTCAAAAGAAGATCTGCCCGATCTTATTCTATTGGATATAAACATGCCTCGGAAAAACGGGCTCGAAGCCTTAAAAGAAATTATAGAAGATGAAAAACTGAAGCATCTCCGTGTAATACTGTTTACAACGTCTCAACTCGAAAAAGATAAAACTGATGTTATGCGAATTGGTGCCGATGGTCTCATGGTAAAGCCAGCTAATCTCAATGGCTTGATAGAAGTCTTCAGAAAAATTTGTGAACAACCTTTGTAACGAATATATAAATTCATTATCCTTTGGCTCTCCCTCATTTAAGGAGTATATAACGTATACACATTATATAATTTAACTTTTGCAGCACTTCATTATGTATCTTTGGATACATGACCAAATCCTTTGAGAAGTCTAAAGACTTAAAGAAGCTTATAGACATTCCGCACGACATCATAAAAGATCTGAAGAAGTTAGCAGTAGATGCTGACAAAAGTTTGAAGAGCTACATCCAGGATACACTGGTAGTAGTTGTTGAAAAACATCGAAATAAATAGCGAGTCATACGTATTATTTCTGTTTCAAATCCCTAAAAAATCTTGCCCAGTTAAATGGATTCAGGAAAGGATTTGTTCGGACCGTAGATCTATCATTGATTGACTGGTTATACTGATCCATGTAATACCGGTAATTGAGATTACCATCCATGGGCGTTGTTCGCATCATCAAGGCCATTAACTCAGCATTGAAATTTCTCTGATTAATTCCACGATCGTCCATCGGTACATTTAGCGCTAGCACAGCTTGCTTAAAAACCTCCTCTGTGGGAAACGGATGAATGATAAGCTCAGGAAGAATTGTATTATCCTTGCTCATTTCAATTACGATAGTCATGTATTCACGCGGGTAGTCAGGTACGATGACATGTTTGCGCACATAACCAATGGCGCTCACTACAACGCTGTCTCCCACAACAACTGCCATTGAGAAGAAACCAACATTATTGGAAGTTGTTCCACGGCCAGCTTTGGGTACATACACATGTACTCCAGGCAAACCACTTACGCTGTCCTCACCTAAAATAATACCTGACAATTGAATGATTTTACGAGGTGCAACCTGTGCATGGCCTTTAGAAACCATCATTATGCAACCAAGGGTCACTATTAATCCCAACCAATAGATTCTTTTCACCTTCATACAAGCCTAAGAAATCAAAGATACTGAGAAGGGTACTATTCGCCTAACCTACTTACAGCAAAGGTTTTTTGCTACTTTAGTGTAAGAAAGTGAGATTAAAGCATTTCAATATTAACCTGGGTGCCCAGATTTTTCTGGCCTGCTCCGATACCTCCCGGCTTCGCATTCTCAATCTCATTATGGGTAACGGAGAAATGTGCATCAGTGATCTTGAGAGAATCCTTGACTTCACACAAGCAAAAACCTCGCGACATCTGATCTATCTTAAGAATTCCGGAATCCTCTCCTCAAGGAAATTAAATCAATGGGTTTTTTATCAGATCAAGGAAGAAGTTTTTGATATACTCAAACAAATCCTTGAGTTCATCCGTCGCGATCCCGCGCTTCAACATGATCAGCATATCTTTCAAACGATGTTTTCCAATCGTGAACTGGCATTGAATAAGCTACACATAAAGCCTCTGGCACATTTTTCAGTGAAATAAGTTGAAGGCTTAAAGATAAAAGACGAAGCTTCAACACTCATCATAACATAATAATCTATCACTTTGGGACCGAGTATGTCTGCCTGTTTTGAATATCTCTTAATTGGCATAACAATTTTATAGCTTTACACGAACTAACTTTCATCTCTTGACTTCATTGAAAACATACTCCCTCCTCCTCTTCGACCTTGACCATACGCTTTGGGATTTTGAAAACAACTCACGCGAAACGCTTGAAGTACTCTTCGGAAAATATGATTTGGAAAACAAGGGCATTGCCGGATTCAAACATTTCTTTGAAATATTCTCCCGTATCAACATGCAATTATGGGACTTTCACGATAGGAATCTTATCGGTCAGGAAGTAATCCGTCTTCAGCGATTTAATAAAGTATTTTCAGCAGCAGGTCTGGAAGACTATCCATTATCTCTTCTTTTTTCAGATGAGTATCACCTTGAATTGCCAAAGAGAAAAAATCTTTTACCATACACTATTGAAACACTTGACTACTTGCATGTAAAATATCCCATGGTAATCGTTACCAACGGCTTTAACGAAATGCAGCAAACAAAAATGCACTCCAGTGGGATAAATCACTATTTCAAAAGTATTGTAACATCACAACGCGCAGGAGATAAAAAACCGTCCAAACAGATTTTTGATTTCACCCTTGAAGAAGCCGGTCACGCGCATAATTCTGTAATTATGATTGGCGATAATCTGCAGACAGACATTGTTGGCGCACGCATGGCCGGAATCGATACCGTTTATTTCAATCCCAACAGCAAGCCACATTCCGAGGAAGTAACACATGAGATCAAGAGCTTGAAAGAATTACAGGTTTTTCTGTAATTCTTAAAAATTTCCTACAGATTCCAATAATTCTATCAGTGTAAAACACTATTTCCAAAAGAAGCATAAAAACGTTACCACAGATTTCCATAGATGTCTAAGGATGTTGAAAAAAGTAATTTCCATTGATTAGCAGTTTCGCAGCTTTCTACCGATGAAGACAAAGAGCTGTAGACCTGCAGATTTTCGTTACTGAATATGTATTCCTTTACTATCTGTGAAATCTGTGGGAAATATTCCGATCTTTAAACCCTTAATCAGTTTTTCTATGTCCAACGGTTTTTATCACATCCCCACTCCAAAAAATGAACCTGTTCTCTCTTACGCCCCAGGCTCGAAAGAACGAATTGCCTTAAAAAAAGCAGTTGAAGAAGCCCGCAATACGGTACTGGATATTCCAATGTACATCGGCGGTGAGGAAGTGCGAACAGGAAATAAAAAAACGATCACCCCGCCACATGATCATAAACATATCATCGGCCATTTTCACGAAGGCGATAAAGGACACGTAGAACAAGCTATAACGGCAGCGCTAAATGCGAAAGAATTGTGGGCTAACCTTGGTTGGGAACATCGTGCAAGTATTTTTCTAAAAGCTGCAGATTTATTGGCCGGACCTTATCGGTATAAAATGAATGCCGCTACGATGCTTGGCCAGTCAAAGAATGCATACCAGGCAGAGATTGATTCCGCATGTGAATTGATAGACTTCTTACGATTTAATGTGAATTTTATGGGCGAGATCTATAAGGATCAGCCTGAATCAGGACCCGGTGTGTGGAACAGAATGGAATACCGTCCACTCGAAGGATTTACATTTGCATTGACACCTTTTAATTTCACTGCCATCGGTGGAAATCTTCCATCCAGTATGGCAATGATGGGAAATACAGTTGTATGGAAACCAGCATTCACACAAATATTTTCAGCTAATGTCTTCATGCAAATACTGAAAGAAGCCGGTCTTCCTGATGGAGTGATTAACCTCGTTTATGTTAATGGCCCTGATACAGGTGAAGTAATTTTCAATCATCGCGATTTCGCGGGAATACAGTTTACCGGCAGCACCGGAGTATTTCAAAATATGTGGACTACGATCGGACAAAACATAAAAAAATACAGGACTTATCCACGCATTGTTGGCGAAACAGGTGGAAAAGATTTTATCATCGCACATAAGAGTGCAAATCCTAAAGAAGTTGCAACGGCAATCGCAAGAGGAGCATTTGAATACCAGGGGCAAAAATGTTCGGCTGCATCACGCTGCTATATTCCAAGCAACCTCTGGGATGAAGTAAAAAGATATTTGCTTGATGATCTGAAAACATTCAAAATGGGTGGAGTAGAAGATTTTGAAAACTTTATAAATGCGGTTATTGACGAAAAAGCTTTTAACTCTATTATAAATTATATTGAGCTATCCAAAAAAAATCCCATGGTTGAAATTCTTGCCGGTGGCAAGTATGATAAGTCGAAAGGCTATTTTGTTGAACCAACAGTGATCCTCACAAAGGACCCCTCTTCCCTGACCATGTGTGAAGAAATTTTCGGACCAGTGATCACGATATATGTATATGATCTTGAAAATTTCGAACAGACACTTGAGCTTGTTGATCAGACTTCTCGGTATGCGCTAACAGGTTCAATTCTTGCAAAGGACCGTTATGCAATTGAAATGGCCACAAAAAAACTTTTCAACTCTGCCGGGAATTTTTATATCAATGATAAACCTACCGGTGCAGTCGTTGGGCAACAACCATTTGGTGGCGCACGTGGATCTGGCACAAATGATAAGGCGGGGGCAAAAGTTAATTTACTTCGTTGGGTTTCTATGAGAACGATCAAAGAAACATTTATAACACCGGTGGATTATCGCTATCCATTTCTTGATAAGGAATAGAACGAACGCAAAGGTATAATCTGCTTCCGGTAGATCAATCTTGCCAACGCGTTCAACTCCAGAGAAGAGACAAGTTGTACCCAGTGATTCACTAAAAACATTCATATCTTCGTACAAGCCTTATTTATTAAATTAAATATTAACCCTAAAACCTAAAGTTTATGATTCAAAACAGCAGAAAGTTAATGCTAACAGCATTCGTAACCATTCTCTTTATCTTTGTAGCAAAGGCTCAGGATAATGTTATTAAGATTAATATCTTTAGTCCGATTGTAAAAACATTTAACATTCAATTCGAGCATAAATTAAAAGCTGATCAAAGCTTTCAACTCGGATTTTTTTATACCGGAGTATCCTCAAGTAACACAGATTTCCGTGGCTTTGGAATCACACCCGAATATCGTTTCTATCTTTCTGATACAGAGGCTCCCGCAGGAGTTTACATTGCCCCGTTCGTCAGATATCAGAGCTATACTCTTACCAATGGCGGGGACAAAGGAACGTTAAGCCTTTTTGGTGGTGGCGTTATCATCGGTAAACAATGGATCTTCAAGAAAAAAATTGCAATGGATCTTTTCATTGGACCAAGCTATTCTTCTGGCTCAGTGAAAGTAACTCAGGGTAATGATAACTTTTCGACAGGAATATTTGATGGATTTGGCCTTCGCGCGGGACTTTGTCTTGGATATGCTTTCTAAATTCAGTACTGCTCTAAATAAAAAGCCCTCACTAAGTTGAGGGCTTTTTTATGACTTAAAATGCTGAGCTCCACACTTTCTACAATTTGTTCAGAGATTCACCACAATTCTTCACAGATTTAAATTAAACCCATTCAATTCTGAATCGAATTTTTATCCGCAGCAATTAACCTTTAATCGTCCCATACCATTGCACTTTCCGCGAGAAGTACATCAATGCCCCTACAATAACGAATAATCCAATACTTCCAAGTAATAGTGAGAAGTCCTGCTGAAGTATGATGATGAAAATGAAGGAATAGAAAATCACTAATAAGGAAGTAAACAGGATAACAAGACCATTGCTTTTAAGGAATGATTTCGAATAAAAGCTAATCAATCCAACTGTCGAAAGAGAAGCGATCCAGTAAGCACTATTATATCCTACCTGTTCAGAAAAGCTAAGCAACAATGTATAATAAATAATCAATGCCACTCCTATCAAAATATATTGAAATGGATGGATCCTGATCTTGCGGGTGATCTCCACGAGAAACAATGCGACAAATGTCAAAATGATTATCAATATGCCATACTTGGATGTGCGAATACTCTTCTGATATTGATCTACCGGTACTAAAAGATTTACTCCGAATTCCGATCCGCTAAGTTGCTTGTCAGAACGAGTCCATTGTTGCGAAAAGGGACGGTTGTAGTGAAGTATTTTCCAGCTTGCAGTAAAACCTTTTTCCGATACTTCACGGGTTTCCGGTAGAAAGTCTCCCTCAAAGCTTGGACTGCTCCACGGGCTGGATAGGCTCACCATAGTTGTCTTTCCTGTGGGAACAAAATTTAATCGCTGGCTTCCCTTGAGATTAAGATTGATTGAAGCATTTCCTTTGAAGTCCTCTGAGGATTGCCAACCAAGTCGCGCAATGATTCCATTGGCTGTCGGGTTGCTCCTATCAGGTTGAACCGTAGATAAGTAATCCATTGGTTCTGTTGACGAATCATTCATGCCATCTCCAAAAAGATTACTTGATGGTTCTGTCGTTTTTGATTTATCACCGACAGAAAAACCAAGACTATCGTTAATTCCACGAAGGTCAGAGATGGAGAATATCATGTATGCATCCCGCCATAAGACCAATTCATCCGCTATTCGAAGTGAGGCAAAATCAGGTTGATTGAAATTCGCTTTGATCGAAAGCGTAGATTGATATACCGCCGCATCAAATAATCCCCGATGAAGAATTTCAGGTATTACTTTTCCATTTATGTCCAGCGTCTCAGGAAGGAAATAATATTTCTCAGTATAATCCTGCAGCACTATCACTCCAGTAGAAAGCTTTATTTTTTTCTGAGACGTGTACGGAATGACAAGAATAGGCCCCGACAGCGTCTGGCTCCCCGACCATTTATCGGAAACCTCCCTCATAACTTCATCGGACCGCCCCTGTCGTTCTGCCATCAGATCCTGTATCCAGGAAGATGGTATGAGTAAGATCAATACTAAAAAACCTATTGATGTGAGTTTTACAGTGATCGATTCTTCGATCCAACGATTGATGCGTTCAACTACATTGAGGGGAGTAGGCTGCGGGTATGTTTCCATAGTTTTAATTATTTTATTGAAAGTACTTTTATTTTGAAAGTATTTGGATAAAAAATTATCTTTTTTGTTGTTTTACGAGTGCTTCCAGCGCATTGAGATGCTTTTTGAAAATATTTCTTCCCTTTTCCGTGATCGTGTATTTGGTATTTGGTTTTCGGTCTACAAAGGATTTCATCACGGATATATACTTTTCTTTTTCCAATACTTTTATATGTGACGCCATTCCTCCATCGGTAGCACCTACAATATCTTTTAGCGAATTGAAGTCGTAGGATTCATTCGCGATTAGCACCGACATGATCTGCAGACGCGCGCGATGCTCTAGTACTCTATCAAGATTTTCGAAAGGATTTTTCAACGGTCGTATTTGTTATACAAAAATGCCCCGTATATGATATGGAGTACACCAAAACCTAGCGCCCAGAATAACAGACCATAACCAGGCAACAAAGCCGAGATCAATCCTAATGCTATTTCTGAAAAGCCTAAATATCGAACTTCGTCAAATGTATTTTGACTTGCGTGAATTAGTGCGATACCATAAAAAATAAGACATGTTGGCGCAGCTAGTCCGAAGTGGCCAGTATAAAGAATAATCAAAATAAAAATTCCACCGGTTATTAAGGGTACCGCCATGTTTAGAAAAAGTTGGCGGCTTGTTGCACTCCACAATTGTAATCCGGATTTCTTTGCTTTGCGATGGCTGAGAATTAATCCTGTTACGATTGAGGCACTCAGTACAATCCCCGCGATAAAAATCAGTTTCCACAAAATCCCTGTTTCTGTTATGGAATAGATGCGATAATGAAGCGGCGAGATTGGATAATGTACTAAAAAGTAGGCTGCTACGGCTCCTGCCAATGCATAAAGTCCGGCCAAAATACCGGACATGCCACTCAATGAGATGAACTTCCCCGATTTCTCCATCATCGAACGAATCAATGCAAGGTCTTTTTCGTATTCCTGGATTTCCTTCATTTGAAAGTACTTTTGATTACAAAGTAAATCAACGGGAAGCACCCACACAAGGTTTTAAAAATTTATTTTGATCATCTAATTGGTTGACATGACAAAAACACCAAACTGTATCCCAAACCAAAAACTACATTTCACATTTCACATACCGCATTTTACTTTAACCAACTACATCCTCACTCCCCCTCAAACCCTAACCTCTTAAGCCACTGTGCGCACAACCAGGGCCATTAGCGGTATTGAGATTAGTGAGAATAGTGTAATGAGCAGCTTCTTCATGTAAGAAAATTAATGAGAAAAGTATTCAAGTATTGAAGTTTTGAGTGCAGTCACGTTATGTGCAGAAC